>JAESFK010000005.1_pt1:0-180000 | contig 984117 bp, 928 predicted proteins | sample 9269391 | NCBI WGS metagenome assembly JAESFK01 (sample SAMN14506231, study PRJNA617097) | algae metagenome | isolation source: Drouetiella hepatica UHER 2000/2452 and co-occurring heterotrophs from... | place: Slovakia: Slovak Paradise National Park, Hrabusice, Kosice Region...
CCAGCCTCGTGCTCCTTCAGCACCGCGATGATCTGCTCTTCCGTGAAGCGGCTGCGTCTCATGTTCTGGTCCTCTCGATGGGCCAGAACGAACTTCAAGCTGGATTATCCCAGAGGGGCAACGTCATGGCCTCCCGCTTTGCAGGGTCCCACACCGATAGAAACTAGCTTTCCTTCGGATTCCATCGCGCTGCGCCATTCCGAGGACTTCATTCCGCTGGCGTTGAAAACAGATGATGGTGCAATCTTGTGCGAACGGAGGAACGCACGCTGTTCGTTCGTCAGTTCGGCCATGGCTGCTTCCATCGGAAGATTGTTGCAGTGACTGCGATCACATCCTTGGACAGTCGCGATTGCAAGAGTGTCAGCGCGATTGACTTTTCGCCGCACCTCGTGTTTTTCCCGTGCCCACGGCATTTCCGCCGGGGACTCTCCTTCCAGCCATGGCTTTCGGTCGCACCAAAACGACGACGAAACCTGAGCCGGTCGCCAAAGGCGGCACGGCAGGCTGACGCTTCGTCCTCGCAACCGGGTGCTCCCCCGACGGGGAGATGGGCGCCACGGAACCTTGATGAAGGTTCCGATCCCGGGGGAGAGCTCTAAAGCCTAAAGAGGCCAAATCCATGGGTTACAAGGTCGCTATCGCCGGTGCCACGGGCAATGTGGGCCGCGAAATGCTCAATATCCTCGAGGAGCGCGGTTTCCCCGTCTCCGAGGTCGTGCCGCTCGCCTCGCGCCGCTCGCTCGGCCAGGAGGTCTCCTTCGGCAACAAGACGCTGAAGGTGAAGGCGCTGGAGAACTACGACTTCTCCGACACGGACATCTGCCTGATGTCAGCCGGCGGCACGGTGTCCAAGGAGTGGTCGCCGAAGATCGCCGCGCAGGGCTGCGTGGTCATCGATAACTCGTCGGCCTTCCGCTACGATTCCGACGTGCCGCTGATCGTCCCGGAGGTGAATGCCGACGCCATCACCGGCTTCATCAAGCGCAATATCATCGCCAATCCGAACTGCTCGACCGCCCAGCTCGTCGTGGCGCTGAAGCCGCTGCACGACCGTTTCGGCATCAAGCGCGTCGTCGTCTCGACCTACCAGTCGGTCTCCGGCGCCGGCAAGGACGGCATGGACGAGCTCGACCGCCAGACCAAGGCGCTCTACTCGATGAAGGACCCGGAGACCAAGAAGTTCCCGGCCCGCATCGCCTTCAACGTCATCCCGCACATCGATGTGTTCATGGAGGACGGCTATACGAAGGAAGAGTGGAAGATGACGGCCGAGACCAAGAAGATCCTCGACCCGAAGATCCGCCTGACCGCGACCTGCGTGCGCGTGCCGGTGTTCATCGGCCATTCGGAGGCCGTCAACATCGAGTGCGAGCAGCCGATCACGCCGGAGGAAGCGCGCGAGATCCTCCGCGCCGCGCCGGGCATCCTCGTCATCGACAAGCAGGAGAACGGCGGCTACGCGACGCCGCTCGACGCGGCCGGCGAGGATGCGACCTACATCTCGCGCATCCGCGAGGACGCGACGGTGGAGAACGGCCTCGCCTTCTGGTGCGTCTCGGACAACCTGCGCAAGGGCGCCGCGCTGAACGCGGTGCAGATCGCCGAGGTTCTGGTCAACCGCAAGCTGATCCAGCCGCGGGCCAAGGCTGCCGCGTAAGGGCCTCGCCCCGCCGTTCCGAGCACTCTCACCCCACCCCGGCGCCCTGATGGGCGCCGACCCTCCCCATCCAGGGGAGGGTGATAGGTATGTCGCTGCCCACCCTCCCCTGGATGGGGAGGGTCGACCGCGCGTGAGCGCGGGCGGGGTGGGGTGATGCGGCCTCATCGCGTAGCCGATCTCTCGTCTCAAATCCCGAGGAGCCCCGCCATGGCGCGCTGGATCGTCCTGTTCGAGGACAATGCCGATGCCGGCTGGGTCCGGAAGAAGCACGGGCAGGATCATTTCGACTATCTCGCCGCCCATGCCGACCGCATCGTCATCGGCGGTGGCTTAAGGCCCGCGCCGGACGCCTGGTGGGAGGGCGGCCTGTGGGTGCTGGAGGTCGAGACCCGCGAGGAGGCCGTGCGCCTCGTCGAGGCCGATCCCTATTTCACGCTCGGCCTGCGCAAGAGTTACCGCCTCGCCCTGTGGGGCAAGGCGCCCTGCTATGGCGAGGTGAAGCTGTAGCGGTTTATTCCGCAGCGCTGCAGGCGAAGACCTTACCCGGCTGGTCGAGCACCGGCTCGAACCGGCCGGTTGCCTCGTCGAGCACCGAGAGCACGCCGGTCGCCACCCCGAAGAAGGCGCCGTGCAGCTTCAGCTTGCCGCGTGCCTCGAGGATCTGCACGCAGGGAAAGGTGCGCAGGTTGGCGAGCGAATTGACGACCGCCGCCAGTTCCAGTTCGCGCAGGTAGTCGTCCATGGAGCGCTTGCCGCGCGGGCCGAGCTTGTCGATAGCCGGCGAGATCATCGACATCCACTTACCGATGAAATCACCGGGCGAGAGCGGCTCCTGATCCTCGGCGACGGCGGCGCGGATGCCACCGCACCGGGCGTGGCCGAGCACGACGATGTCGGAGACGCGCAGCGCCTGCACGGCGAATTCGAGCGCGGCGGAGGTGCCGTGCTGGTTGCCGTCGGGCGCGTAGTTCGGGACGAGGTTCGCAACATTGCGGACGATGAACAGTTCGCCGGGGCCGACATCGAAGATGACCTCGGGCGAGACGCGGCTGTCGCAGCACGAGATGACCATGGTCCGCGGGCTCTGGCCGGTCTCGGCCAGGCGCAGATAGCGTTCGGATTCCTGCGGGAAGCGGCCTTCGAGGAAGGCGGCATAGCCGTTGACGAGCCGGTCGGGCAGCATGGGAACCTCCTGAGGGCCGTTATAGGCCTGCTTGAAGCCTCTCGGCGCCCGCCGGTCAATCCCACCTTCGGCAGTGCAACAACTATAACCAGCCCGGCAGGCGATCCATGGCGATGATCTGCTCGACATCGAGGCGGGCGCGCACGACGGCATAGTCCTCGCCGCGCACCAGCACCTCCGGCGACAGCGGCCGGGTGTTGTAGGTGCCGGCCTGGACCGCGCCATAGGCGCCGGCGGTCATGACCGCGAGCAGGTCGCCGGGCTTCACCTTCGGCAGCTTGCGGCCGAGCGCCAGATAGTCGCCGCTCTCGCAGATCGGGCCGACCACGTCGACCTGGGGCTTCGGCGCGCCGGGAACCGGTTCCTTCACCGGGCGGATCTCGTGGTGCGCGTCATAGAGCGTCGGGCGGATCAGGTCGTTCATGGCGCCGTCGACGATGACGAAGCTGTGGCCCTCCGTTTCCTTTACGTAGATGACGCGGACGACCAGGATGCCGGCATTGCCGACCATCATGCGGCCCGGCTCCATGATCACCTTCGCGCCAAGGCCTGCCGTGTGGCGCTTCACCACCTCGGCATAGCGGACGGGATCGGGCGGCGGCTCGTTGTCGTCCTTGTAGGGAATGCCGAGGCCGCCGCCGACATCGACATGGTCGATGGCATGGCCGTCGGCGCGCAGGGTGCGCGTGAACGCGGCGAGCAGCGCATAGGCGTCGTCATAGGGCTGCAGGTCGGTGATCTGCGAGCCGATATGCATGTCGATGCCGGCAATGTGGATGCCGGGCAGCTTCGCGGCGCGGGCATAGGCCTCGCGCGCCGTCGAGATCGGGATGCCGAACTTGTCGCCCTTCTTGCCGGTCGAGATCTTGGCGTGCGTCTTCGCGTCCACGTCCGGATTGACCCGGAACGAGACATGCGCGGTGCGGCCCATGGCGGAGGCGACCCGCGAGAGCTGCTCGATCTCCGGTTCGCTCTCCACATTGATGCAGAAGACGTTTGCCTCCAGCGCCGCGCGGTGTTCGTCCTCGGTCTTGCCGACGCCGGAGAACATGATCTTGCTCCCCGGCACGCCGGCGGCCAGCGCGCGCTTCAGTTCGCCGCCCGAGACCACGTCCATGCCGGCGCCGAGGCGGGCAAGCGTCTTGATGACGGCTTGGTTGGAATTGGCCTTCATCGCGTAGCAGACGAGGGAATCAAGGCCCGCGAAAGCCTCCGAGAACACCCGGTAGTGCCGCTCGAGCGTCGCTGTCGAATAGCAGTAGAACGGCGTCCCGACCTCGGCCGCGATCCGGTCGAGCGGCACGTCCTCGGCGTGCATGGCGCCGTTGCGATAGGCAAAGTGGTGCATGGGGCGTCAGAGCAGCGGATCGAGGACGAAAGTGCCGGAGGGCACGAGCTGGCCGCGGCCGACGGGACGGTTCGGGTCGTAATTCGGACGCTGGGGCGGCTGGCGCTGCGCCGGGTTGGCCGGGTCGGCGGCAGCCGTCACCTCGGCCTGCGGCGGGCTCGGTGGCGTCGGTCCGCCGATCGGGTGGGGCGTGGGGCCGGGCAGTTCCAGGCCGCCGCGCCGGCCGCAGGCGCCGAGCGCCAGCGAGCCCGCGACAAGAAGCAGGACGGCGGAGCGGCGGGAAAGCGAAGCGGTCAATGCAATGGCCCCTGATGGCGAAGCGGGCGAACCATAACGGATGATGCGGACGACCGCGAGGGGGTGCCGGGTGTCGCGCCGCTCAAGCGCGGCGCACCAGCCGTGCGGCGAAGAAGCCGTCGAGCCCGGCAAGGCCGTCGGCCTCGGCCGGCCAGTGGCTCGGCAAGGTCCGCAAATGGCCGGCAGGCGTCACGAAGTCCGCGATGCCGAGTATCTCGTCCGGCCGGATGGGGTCGAGCGCGAGACGCGTATCGCGGGCGAGCAGGGCGGCGATCTGGTTCTCGCCCTCCTCCGGTTCCAGCGAGCAGGTGCAGTAGACCGCCCGTCCGCCGGGCTTCAGGAGGTCGGCGAGGCGGTCGAGCAGGCGCGCCTGCAGACGGCCGAGGCCCTCGATGTCGGCGACGGACTTCAGCTGCATGACATCGGGATTGCCGCGCATCGTGCCGGTGGCGGTGCAGGGTGCGTCCAGCAGGACGGCGTCGAACTGGCCATCGATGGTGGCGGCGTCGGCGGCAAGCGTGGTCACATCGAGCTTCAGGCGCGCCATATTCTCGGCAAGGCGCTCAATTCGCTTCGGGGAGCGGTCGACGGCCGTGACCTTCGCCCCGGCAGCGGCCAACTGGGCCGTCTTTCCACCCGGCGCGGCGCAGAGGTCGGCCACGGACAGGCCGCTGATATCACCGAGAAGGCGTGCCGGCAGGGCGGCTGCGGCATCCTGCACCCACCATTCGCCCTCGGTGAAGCCGGGCATGGCGGGAATCGCGCCTTCCGGTTTCAGGCGCACCGAACCCGTGGGGGTGAGCGTGCCGCCGAGGCGTGTTGCCCAGCCCTCGGCATCCGATTTGACCGTCAGGTCCAGCGGCGGCTCGACCGCGATGATCCGCGCGATGGCACGTGCCTGATCCTCGCCGTGGGCTGCGATCCACCGCACGCGCAGCCAAGGGACGAGGTCGTCCAGCGGGTCGAGTGCCGGGAGGATGTCAGCCTTGTCGCGGCCGATGCCGCGCAGCACGGCGTTGGTCAGGCCCGCAAAGCCCTTGGTCTTGGTGTTGGCCTCGACCATGCGCACGGCGCTGTCGACGGCGGCATAGTCGGGAACGTCGAGAAACAGGATCTGGCAGGCACCGATACGCAGGGTCGTGCCGAGCCGCGGCAAGCCCTCTGGAAGGCCCTTGGCGAGCCGTTCGGCGAGCACCTTGTCGATGGAGCCGAGGCAGCGCAGCGTCGTGGCGGCGATCTTGCGCGCCAACGCGCGGTCGACGGCCTCCAGTTCAGTGCGCTCCTCCAGCGCTTCGTCGAGCGGCCGGCGACGGACGAGCACGGCCTCGACGAGGTCGCAGGCGCGACGCCTCGCGGGAAGGCCGGGGTGCACGGCCGGTCGGGCAGGCGCGGCGGCGCGATGATGGCGTTTGGTCATCGCGCCGGTTTAAGTCCCGCTTGCCGCATCAGCAAGCGGCGAGGGGCTGCATTCAGCCCCAGGGACCACGCCGCGGCGCGTTGCTGCCCCAGGCGGAGGCCTGCGGCTGGTGTTGGACATAGCCGCCGGTGCCCCAGGCCTGCGCCAACTGCTGCAGCGCGGCGATGCGGTTGCCAGTGTCCGGATGGGTCGAGAACAGGTTGTCCATGCGCTCGCCGGACAGCGGGTTGATGATGAACATGTGCGCGGTCTGGGGATTGTGCTCGGCCGTGTTGTTGACCGCCTGGCCGTGGGCGCCGGCGATCTTGGCGAGCGCCGAGGCGAGCGACATCGGGTTACCGCAGATCTCCGCGCCGAGCTTGTCGGCCTCGTATTCGCGCGAGCGCGAGATGGCCATCTGCACGATCGAGGCGGCGAGTGGGGCGAGGATCATCATGGCGATGGTGCCGATGATGCCGAAACCGCCGCGATTGTCGTTGCTGCCGCCGGAAAAGGCCGCGAAGTTCGCCAGCATGGAGACGGCGCCAGCGAGCGTCGCGGTGATCGTCATGGTCAGTGTGTCGCGATTCTTGATATGCGCCAACTCGTGCGCGACGACGCCGGCCACTTCCTCCCGCGTCAGCGCGTTGAGGAGGCCAGTATTGACCGCGACGGCGGCATTTTCCGGGTTGCGACCGGTGGCGAAGGCGTTCGGCTGGTCCTCGTGGATGATGAACAGGCGCGGCATGGGCATGCCGGCCCGCTGGGTCATCTCCCAGGTCATCTGATAGAGGTCGGGCGCGGCGTTCTGGTCGACCTCCTGCGCGCCGTACATATTCAGCACGGCGCGGTCCGAGCCCCAATAGCTCCAGAAATTCATCGCCGCCGCCACGGCCAGCGCGATCAGCATGCCGGCCTGCCCGCCGATCAGGAAGCCGATGCCCATGAACAGGGCGGTCATGCCGGCCAGCAGGATGGCGGTCTTCATGTAGTTCATGACGAAACCCCCGAAATGGTCTGCCAAGGGCCCAAACCCCTTGAATTCGCTCACTAGATCGTGTTCGTCGCGGCGGCCAGCAAGGGGCATTCCTGTCGCACCCCCGAGATCACTTGCGTACGAATGACCTCATCTGGTAATCCGCGAGATCGCCCAGCCCCGGCCGGAGACCGTCCATGACCTACGTGGTCACCGAGAATTGCATCAAGTGCAAGTACATGGACTGCGTGGAAGTCTGTCCGGTGGACTGCTTCTACGAGGGTGAGAATTTCCTGGTCATCCATCCGGACGAGTGCATCGACTGTGGCGTCTGCGAGCCGGAATGCCCGGCCGAGGCGATCAAGCCGGATACCGAGGCGGGCCTGGAGAAATGGCTCGGCATCAATGCCGATCTCGCCGGCAAGTGGCCGAACATCACCCAGAAGAAGGACTCGCCTGCCGACGCCAAGGACTGGGACGGCAAGCCGGACAAGGAAGCGCTCCTGTCGCCCAATCCGGGCGAGGGCGACTGAGCCTTTGCGGCGTACCAGCGGAACCGGCGCGGAACCGGCGGTTTTGCGGTCCCGGACAGGGCGCTTGTGCTTAAGCCTTTGATTTCGGCGAAAATTGTGGTATGGTCCCGGCCATAGTCGATCAAAACAGCGGTCCCACCGGTGCGCTCCCCATGTGTGGAGCGTCTTTTTTCGGAAAACTCCGATAAAACGTCGCGATGGGGCCCGAACAGGCGCTGATCGCGCCGCCAGCGGTCGTTTTTTCATTGGCTGACGTCAGGGACAGGTCCGGATCTTCCGGTTTCGGCATCGGTCCCTTTCGCGCGAACCACCACGAGCCAGGGGCCCGCCCCTGGGCTTCGTGGACCGGGCCTTTGGCGTTCCGCCTCACGCCCGGCGTCACCAGCGGCCGCGATCCCGGCCGGCGAGGAGTAAGGCGCAGTATGACCGCAAAGAAGAACACGCAGACCCGTCAGGGCTTCAAGACGAGCGAATACATCGTCTATCCGTCCCATGGGGTCGGGCAGATCGTCTCGATCGAAGAGCAGGACATCGCAGGGTTCAAGCTGGAGCTGTTCGTCATCACCTTCGAGAAGGACAAGATGACGCTCCGCGTGCCGACCGCCAAGATCGCGCAGGTCGGAATGCGCAAGCTGGCCGAACCCGACGTCATGGCCCGGGCCATGGAGGTTCTGAAGGGTCGCGCGCGCATCAAGCGCACTATGTGGTCGCGCCGGGCGCAGGAATACGAAGCGAAAATCAACTCCGGCGATCTGATCGCCATCTCGGAGGTCGTCCGCGACCTGTTCCGTTCCGAGGCCCAGCCCGAGCAGTCCTATTCGGAGCGCCAGCTTTACGAACAGGCTCTCGACCGCATGGCCCGCGAACTCGCCGCCGTCGAGCGCGTGGTCGAGGCGGAAGCGGTGAAGATGATCGAGGCGCAGCTTGCCAAGGGCCCGCGCCGCGGCCCGGCCAAGGCCGAGGATCTCGCCGAGGAGAGCGACGAGCCGGAAGTCGAAGCGGCCTGATCGCCTCGCACTCCCATCTGTTTTCAAGAGCCCGGCCCAGCGCCGGGCTCTTGTCATTTGCGCTGCCTCACGCGCGATCAGACCACCGATCAGTCAAAGCTGACTGATCCAGTCGGATTTCTGCGGCACAAAGTCGCAATTCGCCGATCCTAAGCCTGCGGTGCTGGCGCATGTCCTTCATCGCACCTACCAATTTGGCTCAAATCCATCAGAGCAGGAGAAACCTGCCGCGGACGACGCGAGGGAGAGCGTCATGTCTGACGGTTCCGGCCCGCGCCGCGGGTTGATGCAGGCTGCGCACAGCGCCCCCTTCCTCGGCCGCGAGGAGGAGATGGAACTCGCGGTCCGTTGGAAAAACTGCGACGACGAAGTGGCGCTTCACCGTCTGGCTCAGGCGCATATGCGCCTCGTCATCGCCATCGCTGCGCGCTTTCGCCACTACGGGCTGCCGATGGCCGATCTCATCCAGGAGGGTCATGTTGGGCTTCTCGAGGCGGCGTCCCGCTTCGAGCCCGAGCGCGAGGTTCGTTTCTCGACCTATGCCACCTGGTGGATCAGAGCTTCGGTGCAGGACTACATCCTGCGCAACTGGTCGATCGTCCGCGGCGGCACGTCCTCGGCCCAGAAGGCGCTGTTCTTCAACCTCCGCCGTCTGCGCGCACAGCTCTCGCAGACGCTCGGCTCGGGCGTCGGCGCGGCCACCATCCACCGACACATCGCCCAGAGGATCGGCGTCGCGGTCGCCGATGTCGCCGTGATGGACGTGCGCATTTCCGGCTCGGATGTCTCGCTGAATGCGCCGGCCTTCGAGGGCGACGAAGGCGGCGCCAGCGAGAAGATGGCGCAACTGATCGATCCGGCGCCGCGGCCCGACGCGGTCGTCGAGGAGACGATCGACCGCGGCCGGCGGGCGCGCTGGCTGAGCGAGGCCATGCAGGTGCTTACCGTGCGCGAGCGCAACATTCTTGCCGCACGGCGCCTCAACGACAAGGTAGCGACCTTGGAATGCCTCGGCGCCGCACTGGGGATATCGAAGGAGCGCGTGCGCCAGATCGAGAGCCGGGCGCTGGAAAAGCTGCGCAAGGAACTGACCGAGCGCCAGGCGATCGAGGTCGCGGCGCTGATCTGAGTAGTATCAGTCCGCGAGCGGGCGGGCCTCTTCGGGCAGCATGATCGGAATGCCCTCGCGGATCGGATAGACGAGCTTCGCTGCGCGCGAGATCAGCTCGCCGGCCTCGGCGTCATAGTCGAGCGGCCCCTTCGTCACCGGGCAGACGAGGATTTCCAGAAGCCGCGGATCGACCGTGCCGGGGCGGGTCACGGGCACCGTTGTCCGCGTATCGGTGGCGGTCGGCTCGCCTGCGGGCGCGGTGGGGTCGGCCATGATCTCGCTCGTCGGCTGATATCCGGGAACCCATCCCTTAGCGCAGGCCGATCGCCCGCGCCACCGGGGGCTCAGTTGAGCGGCGGCTTTGTGTCGGACGGCTTGTCCTTGGCCAGTGCGACCTCGGTGACCGCCACGAGAAGCGCCGCCCGCGTGCGCAGGTCCGGTGCCTCCAGCAACGCCTGCTTCTCCTTCACGCCCCAGGGCGACATCATGCAGAGCGCATTGACCAGAACCTCGGTCGGCGCACGCTGGATGCCGTCCCAGTCGGCTTCCATGTCGTTGGTGTCGAGGAACTCACGCAGCGTCTTCAGGAGCCCGTCGCGGTCGACCGCCTCCTCGCCCACGCGTGGCTCGAAATCGCCGGCGAAGGCCGCGAAATCCACCTTGCATTGCCGATAGGCGGTGGTGGCCGCGAGCTCCTCCGCCACGCGGAAGCGCGCGATGCCGGTGAGGCTCAGCATGTAGCGACCATCGCCCGTCTCGGCGATCTGGGTGATGCGGCCGACGCAGCCAACCTCGGACAGGGCCGGACGCTTGGCGTCCTCCTCGCCCGACAAGGGCTGGATCATGCCGACGACCCGCTTTCCCGACAGGAAGGCGTCGTCGATCATCGCCAGGTAGCGCGGCTCGAAGATGTTGAGCGGCAGCTGGCCGCGCGGCAGCAGCAGCGCGCCGGGCAGCGGGAAGACCGGGATGACATCCGGAAGGTCGGACGGCCCGCGATAGACAGTATTGGTGGCCATGGGCTCAGCCTCCGCGGCGACACGCCTGCCTGAAACATCTCATTTAGGCGTGCCGCGCGCGCAATCCAGTGGCGAGGCGAGGTTTCACCTGAAGCTGGCGTGATATTCGTGGTTCGGGCGCATGTCGGTCGCCGTCGCGACCCGGTTGGACATGTTGTAGAAGGCCGCCGTCGCCCCGATATCCCAGATGTCGCGCTCGGAGAAGCCGACGGCGCGCAGGGCGTTGCGGTCGGCGTCCTCGATCGACCAGGGTGCTTCAGTGAGCTTCACCGAGAAGTCCAGCATGGCCCGCTGGCGGGCGTCGAGCCGGGCCGCCCGATAGTTCATGACGATCATCTCGCCGAGTTCGGGGTCGCCGGAGAGCTGGCGGATCGCCGCGCCATGGGCGGTGAGGCAGTAGTAGCAGCGGTTCACCGAGGAGACCGCGACCGCGATCATCTCGCGCTCCAGCTTGGAGAGGCCCGACGGCGCCAGCATCAGGTCGTTGTACATCGCCGCGAAGGCCTTCAGCTTCACGAGGTCGTGGGTATAGGCGAGAAGCACGTTCGGCACGTAGCCGATCTTGTCGCGGCACTTCTGGAAATAGGCCTCGATCTCGGCGTCGAGCGGCGCCGGCGGCAGGTCGAGGGCGATGATCGGCTCGGCCTTCGGCGCCTCGCGCGGAGCAGCGCTGATGGAGGTGGACTTCGCTGCGGGCCGGGCGGGTGCGGACGTCGCGCCCGCGGTCTTGGAGCTTGCCTTCTTGGAGCCCGCCTTCTTGATGGCTTTCGCCGGAGCGGTCTTCACAGCTTTTGCGGCGCGGCTCATGGGCTTCCTCTCGTCCGTCAATCGATTGGATCGCGCGCTTCGGGCTCATGGGCCCGTCATAGGCGCGTCGCAGCCTCGTAGCACGAGGCCGGCAGGGTCGAAATTGACTTTACGACCGAGGGGCCGCGTGGTCATGCTTGATTCGTGGTGCGAACAAGAACGACAAGGCGCCGCCAGGGAGCTCTGCATGTCGAACCGGGCTGAGGACGCGCGCGGCGCGGCCGCCATCATCGAGCAGGCCGGCATCATCCTGAGAGGCACGGAGGGCGGGGTACCGGCGGATTTTGTCTCCGACCTGTTCGCCCGCGCATCGGCGGAAGACGTGGTCGCCTACGATCCGAAGGACGTCGCGAGCCTTGCGACCTCCGCCTTCGCCGCCTTCGCCCGGCACGCGCCAGGCACCTCGACCATCGCCCTCGCCGATCCCCAGCCGACTTCGGCGGCCTCGCTGCTCGGCGGCGTGACGGTGATTCAGGTGGTCAACGACAACATGCCGTTCCTGGTCGATTCCGTACTCGGCGTGCTGACCGAACTCGGCGTGCCGCTCCGCCTCGTCGCCCACCCCATCCTGACGGTCGAGCGCGAGCCGAATGGTGCTCTCGCCGCCTATCGCGGCCTCGACGGCACCGATGGTTCGGCGACGCGCGAGAGCCTCATCCATATCCATGTCGACCGGCTCGCCGACGAGGCGCGGCGTGCGGCCATCGTCGCGGAGCTGGAGGCAACGCTGGCCGACGTGCGCCAGTGCGTCGCCGACTGGAAGCCGATGCTGGCCCGCGTCCACACCATCATCGAGGACCTGAAGTCCAATCCGGTCCTGCCGGTGACCGAGATGGCCGAGGGCATCCAGTTTCTGGAATGGCTGGCGTCCAACAACTTCACCTTCCTCGGCGTGCGCGACTATTCCTATGTCGGTGGCGTCGCCGAGGGCCAGATGGAGCCGGAATTCACCTCCGGCCTCGGCATCCTGCGCGACGAGAGCGTCCGCATTCTCCGGCGCGGCTCCGAACTCGTCACCATGACGCCGGAAATGCGCGAGTTCCTCATGCAGCCGGTGCCGCTGATCATCACCAAGGCGAACGTGCGCTCGCGCGTCCACCGGCGCATCTACATGGACTATCTCGGCGTCAAGCAGTTCGACCGGCAGGGCCAGCTGGTCGGCGAGGTCCGCATGGTTGGACTGTTCACCTCGACCGCCTATACCCGCTCGACGCGCACAATCCCCTATCTGCGCCGCAAGGTGGACCGGGTGCTGAGCCGCGCCGGCTTCGATCCGGACGGGCATTCCGGCAAGGCGCTCGTCAACGTGCTGGAGAGCTATCCGCGCGACGAGCTGTTCCAGATCGACGACGAGACGCTGTTCAGCCACGCCATGGCGGTGATGCAGCTGGAGGATCGCCCGCGCGTGCGCGTGCTGCCGCGCATCGACCGCTTTCACCGTTTCGTGTCGGCGCTGGTCTATGTGCCGCGCGACCGCTTCGACACGACGGTCCGGCTTGGCATCGGCAACTATCTCGCCTCGGTCTACCAGGGCCGGGTCTCGGCCTTCTACCCCTATTTCCCCGACGGTCCGCTGACCCGTGTCCACTTCATCATCGGCCGCACCGACGGCGAGACGCCGCGCATCGACCGGAGCGAGCTGGAAACCGCCGTCGCCCGCATCGTCCGCACCTGGGGCGACGGGCTCGGCGAGGCCATCGGCCTGATCCACGATCCCGCCAAGTCTGGCGTACTGGTCGGACGCTATCGCGACGCCTTCTCCGCCGCCTATCGCGAGGCGGTGACACCGGAAAACGCCATCGGCGACATACGCATCCTCGAAGGCCTCGGCGACAACCGGCCGATCGCCATCGACTTCTACCGGCCGAACCCGGCGGACCGGAAGGAGGCCGGCCTCAAGGTCTTCTCGCGCGGCCGGCCGATCCCCCTGTCGGAGCGCGTACCGATCCTCGAGGCCATGGGCTTCGCCGTGGTCGACGAGCGCACCTACGAGGTCACGCCTTCCGGCCATGGCGTCGCGACGGTCTGGCTGCACGACATGTCGCTGGCCCGCCCCGGCGGCGAGGTGATCGACCTTGAGGCGCTCGACGAGAAGCTCGGAGCCGCGCTGATGGCGGTGATGCGCGACGAGGCCGAGAGCGACGGTTTCAATGCGCTGACGTTGGAGGCGGGTCTTGCCTGGCGCGACGTCGCGGTGCTGCGCACGCTGGCACGCATGCTCAGGCAGATCCGCGTGCCGTTCAGCCAGGATTATCTCTGGACCACGCTGCGCAAGCACGCCTCGATCACCAAGGGCGTGGTGCTGATGTTTCACCTACGCTTCGATCCGCGCCTGTCGCTGTCGATCGAGGAGCGCAACGCCAAGCAGGGGGATCTCGTTGCGCGGCTGGAGGAGGGTCTCGCGCAGGTCTCCTCGCTCGACGAGGACCGTATCCTCAGGTCCTTCATCAACCTCATCCAGGCGTCGCTGCGCACCAATTTCTACCAGCTCGGCAAGGACGGGAAGCTCCGGCCGACCATCGCGATCAAGTTCGAATCGAAGAAGATCGACCGCCTGCCGGCGCCGAGGCCGCTGTTCGAGATCTTCGTCTATTCGCCCAGGGTCGAGGGCGTCCACCTGCGCTTCGGCAAGGTGGCGCGCGGCGGACTGCGCTGGTCCGACCGGCCGCAGGACTTCCGCACCGAGGTGCTCGGCCTCGTCAAGGCGCAGCAGGTCAAGAACGCCGTCATCGTGCCGGTCGGCGCCAAGGGCGGCTTCGTGCCAAAGAAGCTGCCGCCATCGTCGCAGCGCGACGCCTGGATGGCGGAGGGCACCGAATCCTACCGCATCTTCGTCCGTTCGCTGCTGCAGCTCACCGACAACATCGTCGGCGACGCGATCGTGCCGCCGGCCGATACCGTGCGCCACGATCCGGACGATGCCTATCTCGTGGTCGCCGCCGACAAGGGCACCGCCACGTTCTCGGACACGGCCAACCAGCTCTCTATAGAACAGGGACACTGGCTGGGCGATGCCTTCGCCTCCGGCGGCAGCCAGGGCTACGACCACAAGAAGATGGGTATCACCGCGCGCGGCGCCTGGGAGGCGGTGAAGCGCCACTTCCGCGAGATGGGCACCGATATCGGCGTGACACCCTTCACGGTCGCGGGTGTCGGCGACATGTCGGGCGACGTGTTCGGCAACGGCATGTTGCTGGAGAAGACCATCAGGCTGGTGGCCGCCTTCGACCACCGCGACATCTTCCTCGACCCGAACCCGGACACCGAAGCCGCCTGGGCCGAGCGCAAGCGCCTGTTCGATCTGCCCCGCTCGTCCTGGCAGGACTACGACAAGAGCCTGATATCGGCCGGTGGTGGCATCTTCTCGCGGTCGGCCAAGTCCGTGCCGCTGTCGCCGGCTGTGCAGGCGATCCTCGAACTGCCAAAGGCCGAGGCTCCTCCACAGGAGATCATGAACGCCATCCTGAGGGCGCAGGTGGACCTGCTCTGGTTCGGCGGCATCGGCACCTATGTGCGGGCGACCAGCGAGACCGACGACCAGGTCGGCGACCGCGCCAACGACCCGATCCGCGTCTCCGGCATGGATATCCGGTCGAAGGTGGTGGGCGAGGGCGCCAATCTCGGCATGACCCAGAAGGGCCGCATCGAGGCCGGCCGCCGCGGCGTGCGGCTGAACACCGACGCCATCGACAACTCGGCCGGCGTCAACACCTCGGACGTCGAGGTGAACATCAAGATCGCGCTGACCATCCCCGAGAAGGACGGCCGGCTGACCGAGGAGGCCCGCAACACGCTGCTCGCCGAGATGACCGATGAGGTCGGCCGGCTCGTGCTGCGCAACAACTACCTGCAGACGCTGGCGCTCTCGCTGTCGCAGAAGCGCGGACTCGAGGATCTCGGCTTCCAGCAGCGGCTGATGCATGCGCTGGAGGCGCAGGGCAAGCTCGACCGTCCTGTCGAGTACCTGCCTGACGATGCCGAGCTCACAGAGCGCCGCCGGCGCGGCGATCCGCTGACCCGGCCCGAGATCGCGGTGCTGCTCGCCTACGCCAAGATCGACCTTTACGACGACCTTCTGGCCTCGTCCGTGCCGGACGATCCCTATCTGTCGCGCGAGCTGGTTCGCTACTTCCCGCGGCCGGTGCAGGAGCGCTTCCCTGATGCCATCGAGCACCATCGCCTGCGCCGCGAGATCATCGCGACGGGCCTCGCCAACTCGATGATAAACCGGGGAGGGCCGGCCTTTGTCGCCCGCCTGGTCGATCAGACCGGCGCCGATGTCGCGACCATCGCCTCGGCCTTCGCGGCGGTGCGCGACGCCTACGGCATGACTGCGCTCAACACTGAACTGGACAGCCTCGACAACCGCGTCGCCGGCACGCTGCAGCTCGATCTCTATGCCGCGATCCAGGATCTGCTGATTGACCGGGTCGTCTGGTTCATCCGTAATGTCGACCTCACCAAAGGTCTCGCCGACGTCATTGCGCACCACCGCGCCGGGATCGAGGCGGTGGCCGCGAGCCTCGACACTGCGCTGCCGCCGGATGCGTCCGCGGCACGGGCGGCGCGGACTGCCGAGCTGCACGCGGCCGGCGTTCCCGATCCTGTCGCTGGCGTGCTTGCGAGTCTCAATCATCTCGCCACCGCCCCTGACATCGTGGCCGTCGCCGACGAGACCGGCCGCGGCGTTGCCGACGTGGCGGCGACAGCCTTCGCCGCCTCGGCCGTGTTCAGGCTCGATCAGGTGAAGAGCGCCGCGCGCGGCATCGTCGTCACCGACTATTTTGATCGCCTCGCGCTCGACCGTGCGCTCGATTCCATCGCGGTCGCGGAACGCAAGATCGCCGCCGACATGATGAATGGCACGGCGGCGGGCGAACCTGCCGTGGCGGCCTGGATGGCGGTCAATGGCGCGCGGGCCGAGCGCATCCGCGCGGCGGTGGCGGAGATCGCCAGTTCCGGCCTCACCGTGTCCAAGGCGACGGTGGCGGCGAGCCTGCTCGGGGATCTGGTGCGCGGCTGACGCCGGGCGTCAGGCGGTCTTGTCGACGACCTGACCGGTGCCTGGCGCGGGCGAAGCCTGAACGGCCGAGGCGAGCAGATCGACCACGGCCTGGTCGGCCTGCTGCTGCTGCTTCACCAGCACGGACTGGATGCCCATCTGGGTCTTGGCCTGGGACATGCCCACGAGGGCGCCCGCAATGGCGGCTGTCGACATCGAACGATCCTTCCCGCTACCGGAAAGGTCTAAACCGTCAACCTTAAGGATGTCTGACGCAGCGCCGTGGATCGCTTGGCCGAGACGCGAACCGGTTCCCGTCTCGTTCGGAAACGCGTCAGCGCGTCGGGACCGGGCGCTCGCCGCGATAGTCGTAGAAGCCGCGCTGCGACTTCCGGCCGAGCCAGCCCGCCTCGACATATTTCACCAGCAGGGGGCAGGGGCGATACTTGGAGTCCGCGAGGCCTTCGTAGAGCACCTGCATGACCGACAGGCAGGTGTCGAGGCCGATGAAATCGGCGAGTTGCAGCGGGCCCATCGGGTGATTGGCGCCGAGCCGCATGGCGGTGTCGATCGCCTCGACCGAGCCGACGCCCTCGTAGAGCGTATAGATCGCCTCGTTGATCATCGGCAGCAGGATGCGGTTGACGATAAAGGCCGGGAAGTCCTCGGCCACCGCGATGGTCTTGCCGAGCCGCAGGCAGAAGGCGCGCGAGGCCTCGAACGTTTCGTCCTCGGTCGCGATGCCGCGGATCAACTCGACCAGCTGCATGACCGGCACCGGGTTCATGAAGTGGATGCCGATAAAGCGCTCGGGACGGTCGGTGGTCGAGGCGAGCCGCGTGATCGAGATGGACGACGTGTTGGTGGCGAAGATCGCGTCGGGCTTGGCGATCGGGCAGACCGACTGGAAGATCTTGACCTTGACCTGTTCGTTCTCGGTCGCCGCCTCGATGATCAGATCGCAGTCGCGCAGGCCGTCGACCTGCGGGGCGGAACCGATCCTGAGCAGAGCCTTCTGGCGGTCCTCCTCCGAGATCAGGTTCTTGGAGAGCTGGCGGCTGAGATTGCCGTTGATCGTTGCCAGGCCCGACTTGATGCGGTCCTCCGACAGGTCGTGCAGCACCACGTCGATGCCGGCGAGCGCCGCGACATGCGCGATACCGTTGCCCATCTGGCCGGCGCCGATCACGCCGATCTTGCGAATGTCCATGGTCTCACCCGAAGGCCAGCCGACCCGATGGGCCGGCGGCGCGATCAAAACGAACTGGCCGCTATCTCTACGACGGGAGAGCCGCTGGCGCCATCCTGACCGCTGAAAAGACAATGGCGGGCGTGACCTTCCGTCGCGCCCGCCATCGAGGGCCTATTTGCCGAGCTCTTTCTCGAGCTCGGGGAGGATGGTGAAGAGGTCGCCGACGAGGCCGTAGTCGGCCACCTGGAAGATCGGCGCCTCCTCGTCCTTGTTGATCGCGACGATCACCTTGGAGTCCTTCATGCCGGCCAGGTGCTGGATCGCGCCCGAAATGCCGACGGCGATGTAGAGATCCGGTGCCACAACCTTGCCGGTCTGGCCGACCTGCCAGTCGTTGGGGGCATAGCCGGCATCGACCGCCGCGCGCGAAGCGCCCATGGCCGCGCCGAGCTTGTCCGCAACCGGCTCGATCACCTTGGTGAAATTCTCCTTCGAGCCGAGCGCGCGGCCGCCGGAGATGATGATCTTGGCGGCGCCGAGTTCGGGACGATCGGACTTGGCGATCTCCTCGCCGACGAAGGTCGACAGACCGGGGTCGGCGGCGGCAGCGGCATTCTCGACCGGGGCCGAGCCGCCCGCGCCCGCCGCCTGGAACGAGGCGGTACGCACCGTGATGACCTTCTTCGCATCGGTCGACTGCACGGTCTGGATGGCGTTGCCGGCATAGATCGGCCGCTCGAACGTGTCGGGCGAGAGGACCTTTGTGATGTCCGAGATCTGCATCACGTCGAGCAGCGCGGCGACGCGCGGCATGATGTTCTTGCCGTTCGACGAGGACGGCGAGACGATGGCGTCGAAGGCGCCAGCGAGCGAGACGACGAGGTCGGCGGTCGGCTCGGCCAGCTTGTGGGCATAGGCCGCATTGTCGGCGACCAGCACCTTGGCGACGCCGGCGAGCTTGGAGGCGGCCTCGGCCGCACCCGCGCAGCCGGAGCCGGCAACCAGGACCGTGACCGGCGCGCCGAGAGCCACTGCGGCGGTCAGCGCCTTCAACGTCGGGTCCTTGATCGACGCATTGTCGTGTTCGGCGATGAGGAGCGTGGCCATCAGAGCACCCCGGCTTCGTTCTTCAGCTTGCCGACGAGCTCGGCGACGGAGGCGACCTTGACGCCGGCCTTGCGGCCGCCCGGCTCGGTCGTCTTGATGACCTTGAGGCGCGGGGCGATGTCGACGCCGTAGGAATCCGGCGCCTTCTCGTCGATTGGCTTCTTCTTCGCCTTCATGATGTTTGGCAGCGAGGCGTAGCGCGGCTCGTTGAGGCGCAGGTCGGTGGTGACGATCGCAGGCGTCTTCAGCTTGACGGTCTGCAGGCCGCCGTCGACCTCGCGCGTCACGGAGACGCTGTCGCCGGCCAACTCCACCTTCGAGGCGAAGGTGCCCTGCGGCCAGCCGAGAAGGGCGGCCAGCATCTGGCCGGTCTGGTTGGCGTCGTCGTCGATCGCCTGCTTGCCGAGGATGACGAGGCCGGGGGCCTCCTCGGCCACGACGCCCTTGAGGATCTTGGCGACGGCGAGCGGCTCGACGATCGAGTCTGTCTTCACGTGGATGCCGCGGTCGGCACCCATGGCAAGCGCGGTGCGGATGGTCTCGGCGGCGCCCTGCGGACCGATGGAAACAACGACGATCTCGGTTGCCGCACCCTTTTCCTTCAGGCGCAGCGCTTCCTCGACGGCGATCTCGTCGAAGGGATTCATCGACATCTTGACGTTGGCGAGTTCGACGCCCGAGCCGTCAGGCTTCACGCGGATCTTCACATTGTAGTCGACGACCCGCTTCACGGGCACAAGGATCTTCATCGTGTCCCTCCCCGAGGGAATTCAGGAAAATTCCGCTCGGACAATCGGTTTTCAAGGTCAATTTGACCGGGCGCGCACCGTAGAAGCGGCCCTGTAGGGTGTCAACGAACCGCCCGGAAAGCCGCCATAGGGCGTTCGGGTGATGCAATGCAACAAGAGAGTGGCGGGGACGCTCAGAATTCGAGCGTGGCGATGACCGGGACGTGGTCGGACGGCCGGTCCCAGCCGCGCGCCTCGCGCAGGATTTCGAAGCGCCGCATGGCGGGCGCCAGTGCCGGACTGAGCCAGATGTGGTCGAGCCTGCGGCCTTTGTTGGCGACACTCCAGTCGGGCGAGCGGTAGCTCCACCACGTGTAGAGCTTTTCCGGCTCCGGGGTGAGCTGGCGCATCATGTCGACCCAGCCGCCGCGTTCCGCCAGTTCCGTCAGCCGCCGCCGCTCGAGCGGCGTGTGCGAGACGACCTTTGTCAGCTGCTTCGAGCTCCAGACGTCGTGCTCCAGCGGCGCGATGTTGAGGTCTCCGACGAGGATCGCTTTGGAGGCGCCTCCCGCCATCTTCAGCGCGTCCCAGGCCTCCATCTCGTCGAGGAAGCCGAGCTTGTGCGCGAATTTGGGGTTGATGGCGACGTCGGGCTCGTCGCCGCCGGCCGGGACGTAGAAATTGTGGATGCGCGTGCCCGCAGCGGGCCCCTCGGCCAGGGTGACGGCGATGTGGCGAGCGTCCTGCTTGTCGCAGAACGCCTTGCGCTCGACGTCCTTCAGCGCATGACGCGAGAAGACCGCCACGCCGTGATAGCCCTTCTGGCCGTGGATCGCGATGTGGTCGAACCCCATCTTCTTCACGTCGGCCAGCGGAAACTGGCCGTCCATGCACTTGGTCTCCTGCAGGCACAGCACGTCGGGGCGGTGGGCCTCGACGAAGCGGGCGACCGTTTCGATGCGCAGGCGGACGGAATTGATGTTCCAGGTAGCAATGGTCAGCGGCATGGGGTCCTCGTCGGCGCGGCGACCATAGGGGTGCGGCCGCCCGGCTGGAAGCGGGCCGGCGCGGTCATCCACCGCTCTCCGGTTGCGGCGCGGGCGCATTCATGGTCAGTCTCTGGCCCCTTTTCGCGGAGACGCTTGCCTTGCCGACTCTTGTCCGCTTCCTGGTGGTCCTCGCCCTGATCGGCGGCGTGATCTTCTCGGGAATGCTGGCCTTTGCCTATCTGGTGGAGCCGGAGCCGCGTGACATGAGCGTCACCATCCCGCCGGCCCGTCTGCAGCCCCGGCGCTGAGGCCGATGGCCGGCGAGATCGACCTCTTCCTCGACATGATGGCGGCGGAACGCGGGGCCGCGAAGAACACCCTGGACGCCTATCGCCGCGACCTCGACGACTACGCCGCGTTCCTCGGGGGCGAGGGCCTCACCGCGCAATCAGCGACCACCGAGGCGATCCGCGCCTTTCTCGCCGATTGCCGGTCGCGTGGTCTCGGGACGGCCTCGGTCGCCCGCCGGCTTTCGGCGGTGCGGCAGCTCCATCGCTTCATCTATGCCGAGGGGATCGGCCCGGACGACCCGGCAGCCGTGCTGGAGGGGCCGAAGCGCGGCCGGCCGCTGCCGAAATCGCTGTCGCTCGGCGAGGTCGACCGGCTGCTGGCCGTCGCCAAGGAGGGCATCGAGGATGCCGGGCGCCCCGCCGGCGACCGCCTGAGGGCTGCACGCATGGCCTGCCTGCTCGAACTGCTCTACGCCACGGGCCTGCGCGTGTCCGAGCTGATCGCCCTGCCGGTAACCGCCGCCCGCCGCGACGAGCGGTTCCTAATGGTGCGCGGCAAGGGCAACAAGGAACGCATCGTGCCGCTCAACGGCGCGGCCAAGGCGGCGATGGCGGCCTATCTGGCTTTACGCGAACAGGCGGGCCTTACAGCCTCGAAATGGTTGTTTCCCTCGTCGGGCGAGAGCGGCCACCTGACCCGCCAGCATGTCGGGCGCGAACTGAAGGCGGTGGCGGGTGCCGCCGGACTGCCGGCCGCCAAGGTGTCGCCGCACGTCCTGCGCCATGCCTTCGCCAGCCACCTGCTGCAGAACGGGGCCGATCTGAGGTCCGTGCAACAGTTGCTCGGCCATGCCGACATTGCGACGACACAGATCTACACCCATGTGCTGGACGAGCGATTGGCGGGTCTCGTCAGGGACCTTCATCCGCTGGCCGAGGATGAGTGACGGCCCGGCCGTCCCTTGACTTGCCACCCCCCTGCGGGCATTTGCTCGCCCTTCGCCGGCCCCGCGGCCGGCCCCAAAGGTCCGAGCCGCACCCATTCCGATGCGAAGCTACCTCGACTTCGAAAAGCCGATCGCCGAACTCGAATCCAAGGTCGAGGAACTGCGCGAAGTGGCGCAGCGCGACGGTGGCGTGTCGATCACCGAGGAAGTCGGCAGGCTCGAGCAGAAGGCCGACCAGGCGCTGAAGGAGCTCTATGCCGGCCTGACCCCCTGGCAGAAGACGCTTGTTGCGCGCCATCCGGGCCGCCCGCACACGCTCGACTATATCGGCAAACTGATCGAGGACTTCACGCCGCTCGCCGGCGACCGCGTCTTCGGCGAGGACGAGGCCATCGTCGGTGGCTTCGGCCGGTTCCGGGGCGAAAGCGTCTGCATCATGGGCCACGAGCGCGGCGACACGACCGAGACGCGCATCCGGCACAATTTCGGCATGGCCCGTCCCGAGGGCTACCGCAAGGCGGTGCGCCTGATGGAAACCGCCGAGCGCTTCGACATACCCGTCATCTCGCTGGTCGACACCGCGGGCGCCTATCCCGGCATTGGTGCCGAGGAGCGCGGCCAGGCCGAGGCCATTGCCCGTTCCACCGACAAGAGCCTTTCCCTGGGTGTGCCGAACGTCGCCGTCATCATCGGCGAGGGCGGATCGGGCGGGGCCATCGCGATCGCCGCCGCCAACAGGGTGCTGATGCTGGAGCACGCGATCTACAGTGTCATTTCGCCCGAAGGCGCGGCCTCGATCCTCTGGCGCGACACGACCAAGGCGCAGGATGCCGCCACGAACATGAAGATCACCGCGCAGGATCTGCTGCGTTTCGGGGTGATCGACCAGATGGTGCAGGAACCGGTTGGCGGCGCCCATCGCGACCCGGATCTTGCCGTTTCGCGCGTCGGCGACGCGGTTTCGCAGGCCCTCCAGGGGTTCCGCGACCTCCCCGCCGAGGAAATCCGCCGTCTGCGGCGCGACAAGTTCCTCGCCATCGGCCGGGCGGGCTGAGACCTGCCGCGGCGGCGTCCGCCACACCGTCGCCACGTTCCCTGCGCAACGATCACCGCGATGTGACGTGCATGTGGAATTCGTTAACCCTCGGTCGCATTTCCCATGGCTTGCAGTAACCTCGGGTTGACGCTATCCGTCGGTTGCAATGATCCGTTAAGGGTCTTCAGCGCCAAGCTGACGCCGTAAAGAAAGGCGCATGTCGCCTGAGGTTCGGGAGCAGAGCATTGCATCAGACGGCCGGAGCCGCCGAGGGGATTTCCTCCCGGACAACGCGGATGAAGGGCTGGCGGCTTGCCGCCTCAGCGACCGTCTGCGCGCTTTTTCTGGCCGGCTGCCAGGACGGCGGTATGTCGCGCGGCAATCCCAACCGCGGCAACATGCCGATTTCTCAGGCGGTGGCCGAGGAACTGAACGTCCGTGGCATGACCCGCACCTCGCCGGTGCTGATCCGCATCTTCAAGCAGGAAGCCGAACTGGAAGTCTGGAAGCGGGACGGCACCGGCCGCTTCGCGCTCTTCAAGACCTATCCGATCTGCAATTATTCCGGCGACCTCGGCCCGAAGGTCCGCGAGGGCGACCGCCAGTCGCCGGAGGGCTTCTATCAGATCAACATGGGTCTGATGAACCCGAACTCGTCCTACTATCTCGCCTTCAACATGGGCTTCCCGAACCAGTTCGATCGGTCCTACGGTCGCAGCGGCTCGCATCTCATGGTCCATGGCGACTGCTCGTCGCGCGGCTGCTACGCGATGACCGACGAGGCCATCGCCGAGGTCTACGCGCTGGCGCGCGAGGCGCTGCAGGGCGGGCAGGAAAGCTTCCAGGTGCAGGCCTATCCGTTCCGCATGACGGCGCGGAACATGGCGCGCCACCGCAACAGCCCGCACATGGCCTTCTGGCGCAACCTGAAGGAAGGCCACGACCATTTCGAGGTGACCCGGCAGGAGCCGCAGGTCGATGTCTGCGAGCGCCGCTACGTGTTCAATGCGGTCGCGCCGGACTCGCCGTTGGCGGCCGGCCAGAGCCAGACCCGCGAGATGATCGGCGCCGATCCCTGGGCTGGCCAGCGTTCGGCTGGCACCGCGCGGGCGAACGTCACCACCTCGGCGTCGCCGCGCAGCCCGGTTCCGGTCTCGCTCAACCAGCCGGTGACCACCATCGCGCCGGTGACCCGCGCCGCGCCGGTCCAGCCGCGCTCGGTCCGCGCACGGTTCACCGCCATCGCTGAGGACGGCACGCCGCGCCCGGAATTCCAGGCTGCCGGCCGCTGCCCCGCCTTCGTCGTGCCAGCACCGATCCGGCAGGCGGTCGCCCAGAAGAATGCCCGCGACATGGCGCAGGTCGCTTCCCTGTCGCGCGAGGTCGAGGCGGCGCCCGCCCGCTCCGGTATCGATGGCGGTACCCATCGCCGCTTCGCCGACCGTTTCGCCCATCGCCAGATCCGCGTCGGGTCAAGCGAGCCGAGCTTCTCGCTGGCCTCGCAGGAATCGACGCCGGTGACGCTGGTCTCGGCACGTTCGGCCATCGCGCCCGCGACAACTTCGCAACCCCAGGCTCCGGCCCAGCCGCAGGTTGCCGCCGCCGCTCCGGCTGCTGTCCCCGCGGCAATGCCGCCGACCGCGACCCAGGCAACGACGCCTGCGCAGCTCGAACAGTCTGTCGCGACAACCGTTGCCAGCGCGCCGGTTCCGCAGCCCTCGCCGCTCCGGACGACTATCGCCGCGCGCGGCGACACTGCGCCCGCGCAGGCCTCGGCGGTCAGCGCCTTTGCTCCGGCCGAGCCCGCACCGGCTCAGCCTGCTCAGTCCGGCAACTGGCTGACGCGCATGATTGGCGGCGGCTCGGCCCAGCCGGAGCCCGCGCCCCAACCTCAGGCGCAGCCGCAAGCCCAGGCGCCGGTCCCGACGCCGCGTCGCTGAACGAGGCTTCTGAAACGCAAAAGGCGGCCAGTTGGCCGCCTTTTTGTTGTCCGGTCGTCGTCAGGCCGCCAGCGGGTAGGTTTCCTCGATCAGGTAGGGGCCGCCGCCGACCGATTCCTTCGACGAGAACAGTTCGAAGCTCGGCACGATGAAGGTGCGGCTCAGGAACAGGCCGCGCAGCGCCAGCCAGTCGGCGACCGACCGCGCCGTGGCCTCGCGGCTGAGCCGCGCCAGCGTGATGTGTGGAATAAACTTGCGGGCCTCGGGCGCAAGGCCGACCCGGCGCATGATCCGCTCGTGCTCGGCTTGCAGTTCGATCAGCGGCTGCGTCAGTTTCACCGAGACATAGAGCGAGCGCGGCCGGTCGCCGCCGAAAGCCCCGAGGCCGGTCAGGGTTACCTCGATCGAGCGCTTCTTCACGACATAGAGCAGGTCGGCGATCTCGTTGGCAGTGCGTTCGTCCACGTCGCCGATGAAGCGCAGGGTGAGATGGTAGTCCTCGGGGTCGATCCAGCGGGCGCTCATCAGGCCGCCGCGCAGCTTGCTCAGCTCATCCGCCATGGTCTCGGGTACTTCGAGACCCGTGAAGATGCGGGGCATGACGACCTCCCTGCCATGCGGCGCAAGGTCAAAGCCGGCCTTGCGCAGGACGTCCCCGGAAAGCGCTCGCCGGACGCTGCGGGCGGGACGAAAGCCTTCCGGCTTGCCGCTTGCACCGCTGTCTTCGGCGAATCGCCTGAGGACCTCCCTTCAACTGTGACGCTCGCGAAACCCGATGTCACGACCGTGACACCAGCGGAAAGCCGTTGGTCACACGACTTTCAGTCTGGTCCAGTGATCGAGAAACGAGTCGAGCCAGATGCGTACGGCCGGGTCGTGCATGAACCGGCCGTCGAAATGTTCCTGCCGCGTGCGCGCGTTGGGCGAGGCCATGCGCTCGTGCGCGCGCGTGGTCCAGCGGTTCATCATCCAGTGTGTCACCTCGGGGTGGAACTGGATGCCGTAGGCCGCACGCCCGACGCGGATCGCCTGGTTGCGGAAGCAATCGCCGGTCGCCAGCAGCTCGGCGCCGGAGGGCATGTCGAAGCCCTCGCGGTGCCACTGGTAGACATGATCCGGCCAGGGCAGTTCGCCAAGCGCGGCTTCGGTCGGATAAAGCGGATAGTAGCCGACCTCGACATGGCCCTGCGGGTGGAACGAGACGGTGGCGCCAAGGTGCTTGGCCAGCATCTGCGCGCCGAGGCAGATGCCGAGAAAGGGTAGTTCGTCCTTCAGCGCGACGCCGATCCAGTCGGTCTCGGCCTTGACGAAGTCGTCGGGGTCGTTGGCGCTCATCGGCCCGCCGAAGATCACCGCGCCGGCCAGATGCCGCGTATCGGTCGGCAGCGGGTCGCCGAAGTGGGGGCGGCGGATGTCGAGGCGGAAGCCGCGCTCCTGCAGCAGCCTGCCGACGCGGCCGGGGGTCGAATGTTCCTGATGCAGGATGATGAGGATGTCGGTGGGACGCGCTTTCCGCCGGGCCGACGGCCGGCGGATTGCCGGGCGGGCAGGGCCGGAGATTCTCGAATCTGGGCGCACCAGGGAACGCGTGGTCATGGTTCCATTCACCGGAGAGAACGTGAATCTACCATGAGTGTGATCAAGGGCTACGTTTGGTTAAAGATCGCTGAACAATTGGCAGGTGTGCGTTGCACAACTGTCACGATCGGCGCCGGGCGTCAGCCGGCGAGCGCTTTCGCGAGGACCGCCGCCTCGACCGGCTTCTGCAGCACGACGTCGAACAGGCCGGGGAGCATGTCGGCGGGGTCGTCGCCCGACAGGGCGACCAGCCGCGGATGACGCGGATGGGACTTCAGGGCGATCGCCACCGCCGCGCCGTCCATGTCCGGCATGCGCCGGTCAATGACCGCGACATCGAAGACCTGCCTGGCCACCGCTTCGAGCGCGGCGTGGCCGCCGTCGACTGCGGTGACCTCATGGCCGAGCGCGCTGGCGATCCGCGCGACGACCTCGCGCGAAAAGGCGTGGTCGTCGGCAATGAGCACGCGCAGCGGCGGTTTTGCCGGAGATTGGGCGGACATGGCGGACATGCACCATGGCTACCGCCGAATGACGAAGAAATGGTTTACTGGCGGTGAATTCCTCCCGGATTCCTGCACCAATCCATGCTCGAACTTGTCCTTCTCGTCGTGCCGGTCTTCGGCCTCGTTGCCCTCGGCTACGGGGCGGCGCTGCTCGGCCTGATCGGCGAGAAGGCCAATGAGGGGCTGACCTCCTACCTGTTCGTCATCGGCGCCCCGGCGCTGATCGTGAAGCTGCTGACCGCGGCCGTGTTCCCCGAGGTTTTCCCCTGGGGCTACTGGATCGCCTATTATGCTGGCATGGCGGCGATCTGGATCGCGGCCATGGCGCTGACCTCCTGGCTGTTCGGCCGCAGCCATGGCGACGCCGTCATCGCCGGCCTGTCGGCGGGGCAGGCGAACACGGTGCTGATCGGCATCCCGATCATCCTGAAGGCCTATGGCGAGCAGGCGGCCTTCCCCATCGCCATGCTGCTGGCGGTCAACCTGCCGATCACCATGACCACGGCGACCCTCATGCTGGAGGGCACGCGCGCCTCCGGCAGAGCGATCCTCGTGAAGCTAGCGAAGGGGCTCGCCACCCATCCGCTGATCATCGCCATGGCCGTCGGCATCGTTGCGCAGCTCGTCGGGTTCAAGCCATCGGGGCCGCTCGGCACCATGCTCGACATGATCGCCGGCACCACCATCCCGCTGTCGCTGATCGCGCTCGGCCTGTCGCTCAAGACCTATGGCGTCAGGGCAGACGTGCCGGTGGCGCTGATGATCAGCTTCCTCAGACTGATCGTCCATCCGGCCATCGCCTATGTGATCGCCCACTACGTCTTCGCGCTGCCACCGGCCTGGACCGGCACGGTGGTGCTGTTCGCGGCCATGCCGGCGGGCATCAACGCCTATCTCTTCGCCGCCCGCTATGGGCAGGGCGTCGGCATCGCTTCGACCACCGTGGCTCTGTCGACGCTGCTCGCGGTCGGTTCCTCGATCATCTGGCTGCGCGTGCTCGGCATCGGCTGATCCGGGCGGTTCAGGCCGCGTTCATCCGCCTTCGACAGAGATTGGCGGCAATCTGCGCGGTTGGGCCTTCTTGCGCGGCCCAACCGCGTCGTGGATGGTAACGCCCCTGTGATCAGGGGCCGGAAGCGGGTCGAAAAGCGTTCCATGTCGTCTGCCGCTTCCCCGACCGCCGCTGGGCCGCAGGACGGCCTGGACCGCAAGGTCTTCCGGGACTTCTTCGCCCTTGCCGTCGGCTGGTGGAGCGGGGCGACCGCGCGCCGCGCCTGGTTCCTGACTTTCGCGCTCGCGGCCTGCCTGATCGTCAATGTCGGCATCAACTTCGCGGTCAACACCTGGAACCGCCGCTTCTTCGACGCGCTGGAGAATTCCGATTCGAACACCGTCTTCTGGGCGGTGATCGTCTTCCTTGGCCTGGTCTTCTGCGCGGCGGCGATCGGGGTCGGCATCGTGCTGTCGCGCGAGACGCTGCAGGTGCGCTGGCGCGAATGGCTGATCGGCTCGCTGCTCGACCGCTGGATCGGCGGCCAGCGCTACTACCGCATGGGCCTTGCCCGCACCGAGCCGGCCAATCCCGAATACCGCATCGCCGACGATACCCGCATGGCCACCGAGCCGATCGTCGATTTTGCCATCGGGCTCCTGTCGTCGATCGTTTCCGCGCTGACCTTCGTCGGCGTGCTCTGGTATGTCGGCGGCAGCCTGACCCTCAATGTCGGCAGCGGTTCCTTCGTTATTCCCGGCTACATGGTGCTGGCCGCCATCATCTACGGCGTGACGGTCTCGGGCCTCATGCTGTGGATCGGCCGCAAGCTGCCGGGCGCGGTCGCCCGCCGCAACGAGGGCGAGGCGAAGCTGCGCTTCGAGCTGACGCGCCTGCGCGAGAATGCCGAATCGGTCGCGCTGATCCGCGGCGAGGCGGACGAGCGCCGCGCCCTCGGCCAGACTTATTCGGAGCTCGTGACGCGCTGGCTCGGTGTCGTACGCCGGCACGGCCACATCACCTGGCTGACCAATTCCAACGGCGTCTTCATTCCGGTCCTGCCGCTGTTGCTGGCTGCGCCAAAATATCTCTCCGGCGAGTTCACCCTCGGCGAGGTAACGCAGCTCGCCGGTGCCTTCATGCAGGTCCAGGTCGCCATCGCCTGGCTGGTCGACAATTTCCGCGCGCTTGCCCAGTGCTACGCCTCCATGCAGCGCGTCACCGAACTGACCAATGCCATCGATGACATCGACGGCGATTTCGACCGCAACCACACAGGCGGCGTGGTGCTGGCGCCGTCGGGCTCGGGCGCGGTCAGGCTGGACGAACTGACGATCGCCGACCGGAACGGGCGCGTGCTGATCGACCAGATCAACGCCCGGATCGAGCCGGGCGAGAAGGTCACCATCTCCGGCGAGAGCGGTGCGGGCAAGTCGACGCTGGTCCGCGCCATGGCGGGCCTCTGGCCCTGGGGTACGGGCGTCATCGCCCTGCCGGCCGGCGGCACCATCGCCTTCGTGCCGGAACGCGCCTACCTGCCGGCAGGAACCCTGCGCGGCGCGCTGCTCTATCCGGCGCAGACCGCCGAGGTGGCCGATGCGGTGCTCTCGGACGCGCTCACCGAGGCCGGCCTTGCCTATCTCTCCGCCCGCCTCGACGAGGTCGACCGATGGGACCAGACGCTGTCCAACGGTGAGCGCCAGCGCCTCGCCATCGCCCGGCTGATCGTCCAGAAGCCCGATCTTGTCATCCTCGACGGCGCCACCAGTGCCCTTGACGAGGCCGGCGAGGCACGCCTGATGGCGACCCTCGTCGCCGTGCTCGACGGCTCGACGCTGGTCAGCGTCGGCCTCCGCCCCGGCCTCGAGGCGCTGCACGACCGCAAGCTCGTACTGTCGCGCAGCCCGCGTGGCGCCCGTCTCGATTCCGTGCCGCTGCGCACCCAACCCATCGCCCACTGATCCTTCTCATCCCCGCGCCCGGGACGCGGGCAGCTCTCGAAAGGCAAGCTCATGGCACTGCACATCTGGGATCACTTCTGGGACCTGAGGGTCAAGGAATGCCCCTGCGACGTCCACTTCTGCGACTGGCTGGAGAAGGAGAACGTCACCGGCAAGGCAATCTTCCACTTCGGCACCGGCGGCCACCACATCCTCGGCCTGCACAATGTCGAGAAGGGGCTGAAGAACGCCATTCTCGGCATCACGGCCTCGCCGGGGGAGATCCGCACCTACGAGACGATGATCGTTGAAAATCCAGAGCTTGGCTGGGGCTACAAGGCCTATTTCGGCGACATCTACCAGTTGGACGCGCGGCTGCTGCCGTTGTTCGATGTGGTGACGCTGTTCCATGTCGGCGAGTTCCGCACCGAGGCGAACGACGCCTATGGCGGTCTCACAGACTACGCGATGGTGAAGCTGCTCGCCGGCCAGACCAGGCCGGGCGGCACCATCGCCTTCTATGCCGGCTCCTATGCGTACGACAAAGCTCAGGCGGTCCACGACCGGCTGGTTGAGGAGGGCATCCTGAAGCCGAAGGGCCAGTACGAGACGCTGCCGCTGTTCGAGCGCACGGACAAGCCGGTCTGAGCCGGCGAGGGCACCGGCTTGCCAATCCGGCCGCATCGGCCGATCATGACCTCAGCATGACACGAGCCGGAGCGCCGTAAGGAGCCTCATGTCCGACGTCGAATCGAGTCCCTCCGGCACCGTCGTTCCCCTGAACGCCGGTGCCGCCGCCCCAAGGGTCTCCTTCGATCGACGCGAGCTGCAGCAGATCCTGCAGCTCTACGGGCGCATGGTTTCGGCCGGCGATTGGCGCGACTACGCCATCGATTTCCTGAAATCCAAGGCGGTCTTTGCGATTTTCCGGCGCGCCTCGGAAGTGCCTCTCTACCGGATCGAGAAGAACCCCGAGGCGAAGCAGGGCGCCTATGCGGTGATCAGCGCCACCGGCCTGATCCTGAAGCGCGGGCCGGACCTGCACCGCGTGCTCGCGGTGCTGGAGAAGCCGTTGCGCGCGGTTCAATAGCAGGGATCGAGACGTTCGGCCCTGCGGTCGGCTCCAGGCGCTCGCCATCCGTGCCGCCATCGCGAGCCTGATCGCGCCGCTGGCCAGCAACCAGCCCCGCCCATTATCCCGATTGGCTCATAGGCGGATGATGACCTTTCACAACCCCGCCGGCTTGCTGGGGAGGTCCGCTTGGCCTCTGATGATGGCGCGGAGCATGCCAGCGAAGCCTTGGGTTGATGTCCAGCTACGTGCGTTAAGCGCACCTTCGTGCCGAGTATCGCACTTGACGGGCCATGCGGGAGACGCAACGACTTTCCGCCAGCAACAAGAGCGGGCCGACGTGAACGGCCGCCCAATCACTTCGGGAGGACGATCCATGCTGAACAGACGCCAGACGCTCGCCGGCCTTGGCGCGGCGACCATGACCGGCCTTGCCTCGCCGGCGCTCGCCCAGTCGGTGTCCAAGATCGGCCTGATCCTGCCGATGACGGGGCCCTTCGCCTCAACCGGCCGGCAGATCGAAGCGGCCGCCAAACTCTATCTCGCGCAGAACTCCGGTTCCTTCGGCGGACGCCGCATCGAGCTGATCGTGCGCGACGACACCGGCACCGCCGATGTGACGCGCCGCATCGCGCAGGAACTGATCGTCAACGAGAAGGTGGCCTTCATCTCCGGCTTCGGCCTGACGCCGCTGGCCTTCGCGGCAGCCCCGCTCGCCACCCAGTCGAAGACCCCGATGGTGGTGATGGCGGCCGCCACCTCCGCCGTCACCGAGCAGTCGCCCTATATCGCGCGCACCAGCTTCACCCTGCCGCAGGCGACCATCATCATCGCCGACTGGGCCGCCCAGAACGGCCTGAAGAAGGCGATGACCATCGTCACCGACTATGCGCCGGGGCTGGATGCCGAGCGGGCCTTCCGCCAGCGCTTCCCCGAGAAGGGCGGCGAACTGGTCGGCGACGCCTTGCGCGTGCCAATCCGCAACCCGGATTTCGCGCCGTTCCTGCAGCGCGTCGCCGATACCAAGCCGGACGCGCTGTTCGTCTTTGTGCCCTCGGGCGTCGGCGCCCAGTTCATGAAGCAGTTCGTCGAGCGCGGGCTCGACAAGGCCGGCATCCGCCTGATCGGCACGGGCGACGTCACCGACGACGATATCCTCAACGAGATCGGCGATGCGGCGCTCGGCGTGGTGACGAGCTTCCATTATTCGGCGGCCCATCCCTCGCCGGAGAACCAGGCCTTCGTGCGCGCCTTCCGGGCGGCCAACCCGTCCATGCGGCCGAACTTCATGGCGGTCGGCGGCTATGACGGCATGCATCTCACGGCCGAGACGCTGAAGAAGACGAATGGCGGCGACGGCACGCAACTGATCGAGGCGGCCAAGGGCATGAGCTGGGTGTCGCCGCGCGGCCCCGTGACGATCGAGGCGAAGACGCGCGACATCACCCAGAACATCTATGTCCGCCGCGTCGAGCGCGTCGACGGCCAGCTCTATAATGTCGAGTTCGCGACCTTCGAGGCGGTTCCGGACCCGGTGAAGGGGCGCTGACGGGAAGCCCCGCGGCGGACGCGGCCATGGCCTGCCCATGCTGACCATCCTGTTCGACGGCATCGCCTTCGGCATGCTGCTGTTCGTGCTCGCCTGCGGGCTGGCGGTGACGCTCGGGCTGATGAACTTCGTCAACCTTGCGCACGGCGCCTTCGCCATGGTCGGGGGCTACACGACCGTCGTCCTGATGCAGCGCTACGGCGTGCCGTTCCTCGCCTGCCTGCCGGCCGCCTTCGTTGTTTCCGCCCTGCTCGGCGCGCTGGCGGAGCGGACGCTCTACGTCCACCTCTACCGGCGCAGCCATCTCGACCAGGTGCTGTTCTCCATCGGCCTCGTCTTCATGTCGGTCGCGGCGATGGACTATCTGATGGGGTCGAGCCAGGTGAACATCCGCCTGCCGTCCTACCTGCAGGGCCGCTTCGAGGTGATGGGCGTCGGCATCGGCGTCTACCGGCTGTTCCTGGTCGGCGTCTGCGGCGTACTGACGATCATCCTCCAGCTGATCCTCGCGCGCACGCGCTTCGGCGCGCGTCTGCGCGCGGCGGTGGATGACCAGCGCGCCGCCCGCGGCCTCGGCATCCGGGTCGGCGCGATCTTCGCCACGACCTTCGCGGTCGGCTCCGGGCTGGCCGGCCTCGGCGGCGCGCTTGGCGCGGAAATTCTCGGCCTCGACCCGACCTTCCCGCTGAAGTTCATGGTCTATTTCCTGATCGTCGTGACGGTCGGCGGCACCTCGTCCATGACCGGGCCGTTCGTTGCGGCGCTGCTGCTCGGCGTCGCCGATGTCGCCGGCAAGTACTACGTGCCGGCGCTGGGCGCCTTCCTGATTTACGCGGTGATGATCGCCATCCTGATGTGGCGGCCGGATGGCCTGTTCGCGCGGAGCACGACGCGATGACGCCCGCCGACCTCCTGCGCGCGCGTACCCGCGCGAAGCCGCTCGAGATTGCCTTCTGGGCGCTCGCGGTCGCCATACTGTTCGTCCTACCGAACCGCGCGCTGCTGCTCAACGAGATCGCGGTGCTCGGCCTGTTCGCCCTGTCAATCGACCTGATCCTCGGCTTTGCCGGCATCGTCTCGCTCGGCCACGCCGCCTTCTTCGGCACCGGCGCCTATGTCGCCGGGCTGCTGGCCAAGCATGGCGTGACGGAGCCCGTCACGGGGCTCCTCGTGGCTGCCGCGGCGACGGGCCTGCTCGGCTTCCTGACCAGCTTCCTGGTCATCCGCGGCTCTGACCTGACGCGCCTGATGGTGACGCTCTGCGTCGGCCTGCTCTGCTACGAGGCTGCCAACCGCCTCGACTGGATCACCGGCGGCGCGGACGGCCTGATCGGCGTCGTCATGGGCCCGATCCTTGGCCTGTTCGCCTTCGATTTCCTGGGCCGGACCGCCTATCTCTACTCGCTATCCGTCGCCTTCCTCCTGTTCCTGCTGGCCCGCCGCGTCGTCCATTCGCCGTTCGGCCTGTCGCTGCGCGCCGTCAAGGAGAACCGCCTGCGCGCCTCGGCGATCGGCTTGTCGCCGGCCCGCACGATCGTCGGCATCTACACCCTGTCCGCCGCCTATGCGGGGATAGCCGGCGCCCTGCTGGCGCAGACCACCGCCTTCGTCTCGCTGGAGACGCTCGATTTCGCCCGGTCGGCGGATGGACTGCTGGTGCTGGCCATCGGCGGTGCCGGCTATCTCTACGGCGGCTTCATCGGCGCCATCGCCTTCAAGCTCATGAAGGACCTGCTATCGACCGCGACACCGGCCTACTGGCTGTTCTGGATGGGTCTCATCCTGGTCGTCCTCGTGCTGGTCGGGCGGGACCGCATCTCGGCCGCCTTCGCGAGCCTGCGCGCACGCCTGCCTTTCGTGAGGCCGTCATGACCCCGGCCGTCGAGACACGCCATCTCGTCCGCCGCTTCGGCGGCCTTGTCGCCATCGGTGACGTCAGCCTGTCGATCGCGCCGGGTGCGCGGCACGCGCTGATCGGACCGAACGGCGCCGGCAAGACGACGCTGATCAACCTGATGACCGGCGTGCTGGCTCCCACATCTGGCACGGTGCTGCTCGGCGGCGAGGACATTACGCATCTCGCGCCGCATGCGCGCGTCGCACGCGGCCTCGCCCGGACCTTCCAGATCAACCAGCTATTCGGCGAGATGACGCCGCTGGAGACCGTCGGCCTCGCGGTGAGCCAACGCGCGGGTGCGGCGGGCGGTTGGTGGCGGGCGTTCGGCCGGGACAGCGCGATCATCGACGAGGCCGCCGAACTGCTGAGGCGGTTGGGCCTGGGCGATGCCATGATGCAGCAGACGGCGTCGCTTCCCTACGGCAAGCGTCGGTTGCTGGAGATCGCCACGGCGCTGGCCTGCCGGCCGCGCGTGCTGCTGCTCGACGAACCGGCGGCTGGCGTGCCGGAGGGTGAGCGCGACGGCATCCTCGACGTCGTCATGGCGCTGCCGCGCGAGGTGACCGTCGTGCTGATCGAGCACGACATGGACCTCGTTTTCCGCTTCGCCGAACGCATCACCGTGCTGGTCCAGGGTGCGATCTTCGCCGAAGGTCCGGCCGGGGAGATCGCCCGCGACGCGAGAGTCAGGGCCGTCTATCTCGGCGAGGGCGTGGCGTGACGGCCCTGCTCACGCTCACGGACGTGGTGGCGGGCCATGGCGAGGCGGTCGTGCTCAACGGCCTGTCGTTCGACCTTGCCGAGGGCCGGTCGCTGGCGCTGCTCGGCCGCAACGGCACGGGCAAGACCACGACGATCGAGACCATCGTCGGCCTGACGCGGCTCGTCTCCGGCCGGATCCTCCTCGGCGGGCGCGACGTCACCCGTGTCGCCGCCGAGCAGCGGGCGCTGGCGGGCATCGGCTGGGTGCCGCAGGAGCGCTCCATCTTCCGCTCGCTGACCGTCCAGGAGAACCTCTCGGCAGTCGCGACTCCCGGTCCCTGGAATCCGGAGAGGGCGTTCGCCATGTTCCCGCGCCTTGCCGAACGGCGCGGCAATCTCGGCAACCAGCTTTCCGGCGGCGAGCAGCAGATGCTGGCCGTGGCGCGCGCGCTGATGCTCAACCCCAGGGTCCTGCTGCTCGACGAGCCGCTGGAGGGTCTCGCGCCGATCATCGTCGAGGAACTGCTGGCGGCCATCGCGCGGATCGTGCGCGAAGAGGGTACTGCCGCCGTCATCGTCGAGCAGAAGGCAAGGAAGATCCTGCCGCTCACGGAAGCGGCCATCATCCTCGACCGGGGGCGGGCAGTCTGGTCCGGAGAAAGCCGCGCGCTGCTGGCCGAAGGCTCGCCGCTCGACCGTCTGCTGGGCGTCGCCGAAGCCCACTGAGCCTGGCCGGCCGCGCCGGCCTCATGCCGGGGTCACGCGCTGGACGGCCTCAATCAGCGCGAACAGCCGCTGGTCATCTGATCCATTGCGTGCAGCCGTCCGCACCGCACTCTCGTCATCACCCTCGACCAGCAGGACGCGGCCAGGCGCGGGCCGGTACCCGGCCAGGGGATGGCCGGCCGCATTCGTGTCGATGGCGCCGCTCTGCAACCGCACGCCCGCTGATGCGGGAAGGGGGCTCGCGCTTGAGCCGACGATCCGTGGCGCAACGAAGCGGCCATCAGGTCCCGCCGTGCTCGCATCGAGCCGGCAAACGATCCGCGCAACGTCCGTCAGTCGCGGCCGCATGCGCGCGCTGGCCGAGCTCGGGTGCGACACCAGGCGCTGATAGGGAGCGCTCTCCAGAATATGGATGTCGGCGAGATCGTAGAGGGTGAAAAAGCCGGTAGCGGCCCGGTCGGCATCGCGGTAGCGCCAGGCGGCGAGGATGCCGGGCACGGTGAGCCGCTCCGGCACGTGTTCGCGCGAATGCCAGTCCTCGTAGTCGTCCAGCGCCTCGGGCTGCACGCCGTTCCAGAGCGCGAGGAAGGCGGTTCCGCCGAGCTTCATGACGCGTCCGCCGCGGGCTGGAGCATCACCTTCGTGGCGGCGTGCGCGCGCATCGCATCGAAGCCCTCGGCGGCACGCGCCAGAGGCAGTCGATGGCTAATCAGGATCCTGAAGCGCTCGGGATCGGCGGCAAGGGCGGCAAGGACGCGCGGCCAGGTCGCGAGCGGCGCCCGGTAGGAGCCGCGGATCGTCTGTCCGGCCCGCACCAGGCGCGTCAGGTCGATCGTCGCCGGGCGCGGATGGATGCCGACCACGACGAGCGTGCCATCCTGCTGCAGGAGGTCGAGCGCGATCGGCACGAGCGCCGGCACGCCCGTCGCTTCGATCACGATATCGAAGGGCTCTGTTTCACCGGCGGCCCGTAGTGCGACAGCGAGCGGCGCGTCGCCGACGTCGACCGCCTTCGGGAAGCCAAGTGCGCGGGCACAGGCCAGGCGCGAGCCGTCGTCGCGGCCTGCCAGAACGATATCGCCCGCTCCGGCCGCTTCGGCGAACAGCGCGACGCCGAGGCCGATCGGTCCCGGTCCCAGGATCAGCACGCGCGCGCCGGGGAACATGCCGGCGCGGTCGGCCGCTTCCGCGGCGACCGTCATCGGCTCGGTCAGCGCGGCAAGCTCGGCATCGAGGCCGGCGGGCACGGCGATGCAATTGGCCGCTGGGACAAGAACTCGCGAGGCGAAGCCGCCGTCGCGCCGGATGCCGATGCCGGTGCGGTGGCTGCAGCGGTCTACCCGGCCGGCCTGGCACTGAGTACAGCGGCCGCAGATCACCGAGGGCCTGACGACGACGCGCGTCCCTGCCGCGATGCTGTCCCCGCCTGCCACTAGGCCCGCGAACTCGTGACCCAGGGTGACAGGCATGGCCGAGGTCATCGCCTCGTAGCCGCCGGTCCAGTCCGCGATGTGCAGGTCGGTGCCGCAAATCCCGGCGGCCTCGACGGCGACGACGACCTCGCCATCGGCCAAGTGACGCGGGTCATCGACCGTCTCAAGCGCCATGCCGGGGGCAGGCGCTGTCTTGCGCAGGGCGAGCATGGTCAGGTCCGCACGCTCATTCAGGCTTGAGATTGATGGAGCGCACGACTTCGGCCCACTGGGCCGCCTCCTTGTCCATGAAGGTGGCGAATTCGGCGCTGGTTCCGCCGGCAGGCTCCGCGCCGATGGCGATCATGCGCTCCCTGACCGCCGGCCGGACCAGAGCCGCCGCATAGGCCTTCTGGAGCGCGTCGATGGCGTCCTGCGGCGTGCCGCGCGGCACCATCAGGCCGAGCCAGGCGGAGACGTCGTAATCGCCATAGCCCTGTTCGGCGACGGTCGGGACATTGGGCAGGAGCGCCGACCGGGTCCGCGTCGTGACGCCGAGGGCGCGCACCGTCCCGGACTGGATCTGGCCGGAGACCGAGGCGAGCGTGGCGAAGGAGACGCCGAGACTGCCGCCGATGAGGTCGGCGAGCGCCGGGCCCTCGCCGCGATAGGGGATGTGCTGGAGCTTGGCGCCGGTGCGCAGGGCGAAGAGTTCGCCGGCCAGATGCGCGACCGTGCCGGTGCCGCCGGAGCCGAAGGTGATCGGCTGCTGCGCGGCGCGGCCGGCGGCCTCCAGTTCCTTCATGGTCGTGAACGCAGCCTGCGGCCGGGCGACGACCACGAAGGGCAGCTTGGCGACCAGGCAGACCGGCACGAGATCGGCCTTCCAGTCGAATGGCAGGTTCGGCCGCGATGCGGCGTTGATGACGATGGTGGTCGGCGTGCAGAGCACCGAATAGCCGTCGGGCGCCGCGCGTGCGACGGCATTCGAGCCGATCACGGTGGCCCCGCCGCCGCGGTTCTCGATGATGAAGCGCTGGCCGATCAGATCGCCCGCCGCTTCTGCCGCGATGCGCATGGTGACGTCGACGCCGCCGCCGGCCGCGAAGGGCACGACGATCTGGATCGGCCGGCTGGGATAGGCCTGCGCCAGCGACGGACGGGTCATGGCCGTCGTCACGGCAAGCAGGCCGAAGGTGCGGCGGGACAGGCGAAACGAAGCGCCGTGCATGGGTATCCTCCCGGGTCTTTCTTGTGGTCGGGCCTGGGGCCCTTGCCGCTTTATCCCTGTCGCGCAGGGCGGCCGCAATCGAAGACCTCTCCAATCGCTATAGCCTCAGGCTATCGGAAATGTTCCACCCTCTCTTTCGAGCCGGGCGAGATGGCCCAGCAGCGCCTGCCGGAAGGCCTGGGTGACCTGAGAGACGGGACGCTCGTGATTGACGTGAAGATAGATCTGAAAAGCGGGATCGAAGGCGACCGGCCTGACGGCAAGCTTCGCGCGGTCGGCGGACAGGGCGCTGAATTCGTCGACCAGAGCGATGCCGAGTCCGGCTTCGGCGAGGCCGACCGCCGTCTCTGCCATGCGCAGCACCAGATGGGTGCGTCCGGGGCGCGCATTGCCGCTCTGCAGGAAGCGGGCGATGGCGTTGCCGTGGGCGGTGTGCGGCTCGAAGGTGATCATCGGCATGCCGTCGATGTCGGCGGCATGGATCACCGGGCCGAGCCGGTTCGCGGTCTCGTGCGGCAGGACACAGACGAGGCGCGCCTGGCCGGCCAACTCGCTGCGGATGGCGCCATGGGCGATCGGGAAGATGGAGACCGCGCAGTCGCCGGTGCCGTTGAGGACGTAGTCCAGCACCTGCGCCACCGTCAGGATGTCGATCTGGACGGTCAGGTCGGGCTGGCCGCCGAGCCACTCACCGAGAACGGCCGGCACGAGGCGCCGCCCGATGCTGGGCGCGGCGCCGAGACGCAGGACGCCGGTGCCGCTGCGCGCCACCTTGTCGACGCGCATGACCGCCTGTTCCAGCTGGACGAAGGCGCGGTCGATCTCGGAGAGGATGCCAATGGCTTCGGAGGTCGGATAGATGCGCCCGCCCTGGCGGAGGAACAGGGCGACGCCCAGCCGGTCCTCGATCCGCGCAACGATATTGGTCACGGTGGGCTGCGCGATGCGCAGGAGGCGGGCCGCGCCGACGAAGCTCTTCGTCGCCATCACCGCGCGAAACACCTCGATCTGGCGGAGTGTCAGGGTCATGGTCGGATGGAGGCTAGCATGGAAGCGCCGCCGGCCGGCCTCTCCCAACGATCATTGCTGCGCCGGCACGTGACGGTAGCTCGTGCGGCGGACCGACGGGCCCGAGCCGGGATTGTCGAGGGAGGGTCTGGTGCGCGGAAGGGATTCAAACAAGCGCAGCAAGGCACTGTAATTACAGTAGATTATAGTTGGTGTAAAAAATCATACCCCAATGTGATACCCCCGTCCGGATTTGGTGGCGGGGTTCGGTTCCGTCACCGCTCGGCGCGTGGAAAAGATGCTGCAGCTCGGCGCCCGTCCCATCACTCCACTGGCCGATGGGCCGGTCAAGCGCGACGAAGCCCGTGTTCAACCGCTGTGCAGAGTTATCAGACGGGAGCCGGAGATTCGGTCTGCATGTCCGGGCGGGCTTCTCCGTGACGGGTCGAGTCGGCTTCGCGGATGCAAAGCCCACTGTGACGCGCCGCACGCGATTCACGGCAGCATCAGGAGATCGATCGCGCGATAGAGTCGAACTCGGCCGTAACGGCAGCTGTTCGAGCGAACCCGATCTAGAGCCAGCGTCGAGATATCCTCAAGCAGCGCGCGGATGGTCGTCACGCTCGTGGCCGGTGAGATTGCGGGGTCGGACCATGGTCGCCTCCTCTGCGGGAGGTGAACGCCAAGCCGCAGCGGCGGTTCCTGCTATCGCCGCCGATCGACTGGGGCTACGCTCCCGGTAGTCGGGCAAGCCACGCCCTCCAAGCCAAGCCAGCCCGACCAGCCCCACCGGCTCTCCCCGAGACGGTGGGGCTTTTGCGTTGCATTGAGGACCCGGTGGCGAAGTCGGCCCCTCCGAGCGGGCTCGTGTCGCACGTATTTGCCAGGAACGGCCGTTAGCGCTTGAAACGGTCCATAAGTGAAGGCATCTGCATATCAAGGCGGCTCGCAGCAGGGAGGCGCAGGACACCGGCGTGATGCGATGACCCCTCGGATGGGCTATTGAAGGAACATGCTGCTGACTATTAGGGGCGCCAGCCTTGCCGGCTGGCGTGGCCTGCTTAAACACAGACGGCTGCATGCAACTTGCCGTTCCGCGATCGGGTGAATCTCAGCTACGTTTGCGCCAGATGGACATGAGTGCACGATCATGATGGTGACGACGGCATCCCGGGCGGCCTGGAGGCCAGCAAGCCCACCAAAGACTACCTGACGGGTTATGCGCGGCCGTTTTGGCGCACGACATCGAGCGCGAGAATTCGGATGACCTCAACAGTCGACAATCGCCTGGATCAGTGGCTTTTCGAAGCTCACACAATGGAGCACCAATCGGCGAAAATCCTGTCGCAGATGGCAGACCAATCCGAGGTCGATCCAGAACTTCAGGCCCGGGTAAGTCGACACGCCGAGGAGACCCAACATCAGGCGGCTTTGCTGGCAACTTGCCTCAAGCGCCGGGGGGCAGACCTCTCACGGCTTAAAGACGGGAAATTCCAAGGTGTTGGAAGTCTGCTGAGCGACGTTATGCTGGGCGCCGATATCGTGAAGGCTGTAATGGCATGTTACACCTTTGAGTACATGGAAACGGCTGCGTACCGTGTCATAATAACTGCCTCGGAAGAGGCTAATGACCTTGAGACATCAAGGATATGCCGTCTTATTCTTTGGGACGAACAGGCAATGGCTTCTTGGCTTGCTGAACATATACAACAGACGACGGCGCGATACCTACAGCGAACCGCGGACGTAATCTCTTAAGTGCAAGCCGCTCTGGACATCGCAGACCCCAACTGACGGGGCTGCGAAGTCGGGCAGTCAGTAAAACTTGTGGTGGACAATTCCAGTCTCAGCGAGCTGAGCCCGACTTGCGGTCGGTCGAGACAACGCCTCGGCTAAACTCCGGCTCAAACTCGCGACCATCGTTCTGTGCGTGAGTGTCTACCGTACGGGCGTACTGATCGGTTGCAAGTGCGGCTCACCCCGTTCGGCTAGCAGCGAGTAGGCGATGAAATACTTGTAGATGTTGCTGACGTACTGCGGCGTCTCGCGGCCGATGATCATGGCTGCCGCCTGCTCGACATTGTTGAACCAGACGTTCGGATCGAGGCCTTCTGCCCTCGCCCGCGCCCTGAATCGGCGCAGATTTCCCGGCCCCGCATTGTAGGCTGCAAATGCGAACAGGACACGGTTGCGCTCGCTGATGTCATGCTCGGTGATGTAGGTATCAATCAGATGCCGCAGATAGCGCATGCCGGCATGAATGTTGTTCTCGGCATTCGTTGCGACGTCGGCAATACCGACCTCGCGCGAGCGCGCGGTCGTCGGCAGCAACTGCATGATGCCGACAGCGCCCCGCGGGCTTCTGCGTGACTGGTCGAGTTGGCTTTCCTGATAGCCTTGGGCGCTGATCATCAGCGGGTCGAACCCGTACTGTCCGCCGAACCGCCGGAAGACCTCGAGAAGCGCGCGGTGGCGCCGCTCGTCCTCGATGGCGAGCGCGTTACGGGCCGCCTGCGCTCCAGAAAAATAACGCCTGCGGATCGTGTTGCCGAAACTTGTACCCGCGCGATGCTGCTCGAAGAAGGCATTCAGTTCCGCACGCAGCAGCGGGCTGTTCTCGCGGATTGCCCAGGCGATTTCTCCGCCGGCGTGGACAACAAGGTCGGAGCGGATGGTCAGTTTGGGGAAAACCTGCGCCCAGACCTCCGCCTTGTGCGCGTCGACCACGGCATAGGGCAGCAGACCGGCATGGACCATCTCCAGGAGATCTTCGTCCTCAAGATTCTCGTCGGCGGGTTTGATGGCAATCGGCTTGCCGCCGCCTGCCACAAGGCGCGTGCTCAGGGCTGCGACATGCGAGGCATAGCTGGATGACAGGCGAACATGGGCCGTCGTTCCCGATAGATCCTCGATACGGGCGATTGGGGGCGATGCCGGACCCGTGACAATGATCTCCCTGACATCGGTGAGCCAGGGCCGGGTGAAATCGATCCTGGCGTCCCGTTCCGGAGTGACCGTCAGGTTGGCCGCGACGATGTCTCCCCGGCCTTCGATGAGCGCTGGAATGAGCCTGTCCCGCGCCGTAGGCACAAACACGACGTGCATCGCCAGATGGCGCCGCGCCGCGGGATGGCGGCTGTTCAGCCAGGCCTCCAGCGCGTTGCCGAACTCGGCGGTCACCCCCAGTTGCCGCCCTCTGTCGATGAAGAAGAGCGTCTTGCTATAGGGCACCAAAATCCGAATGGTACGGCGTGTACGTATCCCATCGAAATCGCCGGTCCAGGGTAGTGTTTGCGGCAGGGCAAGGGTTCGTGAACGCGTCGGCGCCGGTTCTGCCGCCGTCACAGCGCTCTGCGCGGAAACGGGGGAAGTTGCGGCGAATGCTGCGAGCGTCACAACGACAGCCAGCTTGATCAGAGCACTTCGCGCCACCCCAGCCTGATCGCCGGAGATGTCCTTCCAGGGCCTGCATCTACGCATTGGCCCGGCCGGGCGCATTTCGCCAAAGCAGCGCGGTCATAAGAGCGCTGTAGACGACCGCAAAGAGCACGAGAGACAGGCGGGCGGAGAATGACTCCGGCGTGGACGTCGGCAGCGGTGACAATCCAAGCCCGAACAACGTCAGAAATGTCGACAAGGACCCCGCATAGACCTTGTTCATGACCGTTGTTCCCGTCGCATTGGCGCTGAAAGCCAGAGCAACCAGGAAGCTGATCAGGAACAACATGATTATCGACGGGCGCAGTTCGATCACCGTGAAGGCCAGCGATGCGACCACGCCGCCGATCAGATTGATGATGACGAGGCCAATGGCGGCGCGGAGAGTGGCTGCCGCTTCAAGCTGAAGCAGGAGCGCCGCAACGGTGACCGGCACGACGATGGCTCCCGAGAGCGTCGTGGTGGTCAGGCAAAGGCCGACGGCGATGATGAGGATCACCGCACTTGCCAGCGCACGACCGATCGCCGGACGAACCGGTGCGGAGGCAGCTTCAACCGTGTCGTCCGTTCCGGCATCGGGAAGGAGAAGATGCGCGACCCACGACCAGACGATGCCTCCGATCACCGCACGCGCGAAAATCCCCATCATGCTGGCGTCCAGATCCGAGTGCACGAGATGCAGCAGCGGAACCATGACGGCGATGATCAGGCACACAATGATGGCAGGGCCGCCGGATCCGGACGAATGCACCGTGAATAGGAAGAAATAGAACAGACCCAGCAGCGTCAGATACTGAAACGGCCGATCGCCGAATATCTCGGAGACGAGCAGGATCCCCTGCCCCACGACAAGCACGAGCACCACCATGCCGATGGCCTTGCCCAGGGGGAGCGGGCGCAAACCGGACAGGAGAAATTGCGCTGCGAAGAGCGCCCCCAGGAACGGGATGGTGGCGCCGCTGACAACATCGACCGTCAGGGCGCAGGCACAGGCGAGAGCCGCTCTCAGCGCCATGCGGGTTCGGCGGCCCTCCAACTGCGCAGCACCTCCCAGGTCAGCCGGCATAAGTGAGAACCGAGATCAGTCGGATCCAGACACGTCCGAGCGCGTTCGCGACAGGGTTGGCGCCCGTGTAGACCACGACATTGACCTGGGTTCCAAAGCGTACACCGCGCGGCGGGGCTTCGTCGAAGATCAACCGCACTGGAAACCGCTGGGGCGTTCGAAGCCATCCACTGTCGTTGCGGATGGTCGGCAGCCCGGTGCTGGGATCGACGCTGTTCTGCGAGACGCCCCAGCCAATGCTCTCGACCTTCGCGGAGAAAACGGAGCCCGGCAGGGAATCGACAACAATGTCCGCCCGATCGGATGTCGTCATATATTCGAGGCTGTTTTCCTTGAACGCCGCAGATATCCAGATGCTGCTCGCGTCGATGAAGGTCAACGCAGGCGAGCCCGCCGCGACGAACTGCCCGGTCGCAAGCTGCAGGTTGGAAACGACGCCTGCGGCCGGCGACCTAACCGTGGTGTAAAGCAGATTCAGTCGCGCGCGTTCCAACGAGGCCAGCGCCGCCCTCAGTTGCGGGTTCTCCGCTCCGGACGGGCCGAGATCCTCACGGGCCTTCGTCAGGTCGGCTTCGGCGCCGGAAACCGCCGCGCGGGCGCCATCCAACGCAGCACGCGCCTCATCGCCCTTCGCGCGCGCAAACACGCCGCGCGCGACCAGTTCCATGACCCGCTGGGTCTGGGCCTGCACGTTCTCAAAGTCAGAGGTTGCGCGTACCAACCTCGCCTGAACCGACTGGACATTCGCCGTCGAAGCCCCAAGCGTTTGTCCGATGCGCTCGAGCTGCGCCTGGGCCTCTGCAACAGCGATCTCGAACGGGCGCGGGTCGATGCGGAACAGAACGGCACCTGCCTCTACGCGGGCATTGTCGGCAACGTTGACTTCGATGACGCGCCCGGCGACCTCAGGCGCCATGCGCACGATATAGGCCTGAACGACAGCCTGCGACGACGATGGGGTCAGCCGCTCCATGACTATTGACAGAGCGAACAGCGCCAAGACGACCAGAAGCACAATGATCGCGACACGGCGAAGGGGGTTAGCTGCCGGCTGAGGCGCAGGTTCTTCGACCGCGCTGTACGGAGCGGCCTGGTCAGGCTCGGATGCCATGGCGATTGCTCCAATCCGTCAGGCTGCTTCAGCGTCGCTGCTGACGACCCTGGCGTTGCGAACAAACAGCGCCCGAATCTTGCTCCAGAAATCTCCGCCGAGCACGACGAAACTAGCCACCAGCATCAGATCGCCGAGCAGTTGGGCCTGCCAGAGATTGGGACGCAGGCCCGGCCAGAACTGGTCGACATAGGGTTCGAGCATCGCCGAGACGATCGGCACGCAGAACATGATCAACCCGATCACGTGGCGGGTCTGGCTGATAGGTCCGGTCGGTGCCAGACCCTTGGCATAGCCAAAGACCATGCCCTTGAGCTGCTGGAAGCCCGGTTTGCCCATCACCGCAACGCAGGTGAGCAACAGCACCTTGTTCGCGACGAAAATGGCGCCGGTCATCGCGGCGATGCGGGATGCGGACACGCCAATGGCTGCTGCGATAGGAACGAGCACCCACAGTCCAAAAGCGAGGACCATGATGACGATCCCAAGCTTGAAGCGCCAGGTTGCACCCGAATTGCCGGTGTCGGAGGTTGCGTCGGTGTCCATGTCCAGCCCTCGATGTTGCCCTGTGTTTGGCATTTGTCTTGGTTGTCTGACGCCCGCCCTCACCTTTCAGTGCAGGCGGGCCCAGGCTTTTAGTTCTCAACCGCGCCAGCAGCGCAGAAGTCGCGACCAGCGCGTCCCGGAGCCTACTGGCACACGTCCCAGAACCCCTGAGTCCTAGCGGAATTCGTATAGTACCAGCAATAGTTCGGGGCCGGCGGCCTTGTGGCGACATAGGCCGTTGCCGCGGCGGCCCCGATCACACCGATCGCCGCCCCTGCGGCGATGGCTCCGCCCGGCCGCCGCCAGTAGTTCGGGGGACGCACCCAGGCGCCTCTCCGCACGGCCACGGCACCACGAGGGCCGACAGCCACGGCACCGCGTGGCCCCACAGCTATGGCACGGCGGGGACCGACCGCTATGCCACCACGCGGACCGCGAACGATCGCTCCCCTTGCGAATCCGCGCCGTTGCATTTCCGTCGCTGGCTGGTTGGCCAGTAAAAGGAGTGGGCTTGGTTCGCCTGCTGCGGAATTCCCGGCGAAGGCTTCATTTCCCCCCCACCCAGCCAAAAGGACCAACCCCAGAACCACAAACGCCTTCATGACACACTCCTCCATCCAGATATACACAGCTGTTCATCTGCGATTTTAACAAACTGCATCTCTGTGTCGCAGCACTGCCCTAAACTCTTCGAGTCTTATCTATCCTGACGCGAGCGATATCTTGGAAGGCGATCATCGTCGCGAGTGCCACTATTCCCCTGCCGATTCATTCGCGCTTGACTGAACCTGTCATAAGCATGACGTTTCGCGCCAAGGCGTCAGCGCTTCCTTTGAGGAAGCGCCGCGGTTCGGTTCTGGAGCGATGGCGTGATGGCGCCGGCGGCTGAACGACAGTCGATAATGGGGGGAATGCACAGGGCGGGAATCGGGCGGCGCCTGCCTTCCGGCTACATGCGCATCGGACCCTCGCTTGCCCTGGCACCGATACTCGTCGACTTCGGAGTGTCCCCGGAGCGCGTTCTCTGCGAACTGAACATTGCGCCCGAACTGTTCTCCCATCCCGACAACGCTGTGCCCTACCCCACATACTGCCGGTTGATGGCCCGTTGCGTTGAACTGACGGGTCGCGAGGATCTTGGCCTCCTGATCGGCGAGCGCGCTGGCGCGTCGTCACTGGGGCTCGCCGGCTTTTTGTCCAAACAGGAGCCGACGGTTCGCTCGTCACTCACGGCGTTGGTTGACCATCTCCATCATAGCGACCGCGGTGCGATCGCTTTCCTTGAGGATCACGGAGATACCACCTCACTGGGGTACTCGATTTTTGACATTCGCGCCGAAGCGCAGGACCAGATTTATGACGGTGCGATGGCAATCGCGATCAATATCCTGCGGCAGCTATGCGGCAAGAAGTGGTCGCCAGTCGAGGTGATGCTGTCCAGGCCCGTTCCATCATCGATCGCGCGCTACTCCTCGTTCTTTGGTTCCGAAATCCGCTTCAACGCCGAGCGGTCTGCCATCGTGTTCAATTCGCATTGGCTGGATCAACGTGTACCCGTTGCGGACCCAGAGTTGCGGCGCATCCTTAAAGAGCAGATCGATATCCTGGACGCTGAAGAGACCGATATCGTCGAGCGGCTCCGGCGAATCGTCCGGACGAATTTGCTCGATGGCAAAGTGTTGGCCGATGACATTTGCGCCGAACTCGGATTGTCCAAACGATCTCTGTCCAGACGGTTGAAACTGCACGGCACGAGCTATCAGGATGTCGTGTGCGAAGTTCAGTTCGAACGGGCGCGCCATCTGCTGAAGAGCACATCGCTTACGTTGACGCGAATAGCGCTTGCGCTGGGCTTCTCGGAAGCCAGTGCATTCTCGCGCGCTTTCCATCAATGGTCTGGTTCGGCGCCAAGGGACTGGCGGAGCGCGGCCAGATCCGATGCCCGCCTGCTGGAGGCTTCAAGCGTCGATTGAGCGCCGAACCCTCGGTCAGGAGGGGGCGGCGCGAAACGTCAAGTGAATGACCGGCTCGGTCAAGCGTATCAGACACTGAACCGATAGATGGAACGCTATCAGATTGGTGCGCTCCAGAGCAGACGCGCGTAGGTGGTCGGGCACTCGCTGACCACGGTCTTGAGCAGATCTGCGCAATCAGCCTTCAACGTGGTGAGGAGCAAAATGTTGCAGCCTCGTTCAATATGCGCATTCGCGGCCATTGCGCTGATGGCGATGGCGCCAGCCAATGCCCAGCCCAGCGATCTCGGCCCTGCTACGGGCTCGGTCAGCATTCGTCAGGTACAGGTCGCATTCATCGCATCCGGAGCGGCAGGCGGCGGGACTTTGACGTTCCGGGGAAGGCGCTACGACATAACCGTCGGTGGCATCGGTGTCGGCGGCTTAGGAGCTTCCACGTTCGTCGCCAATGGGGCTGTCTATGGCCTGCGAAACCGCGACGATTTTGCAGGTGCGTACGTTCAGCTTCGTCAGGGTTGGGCGGTCGGCGAGAGCGGCCGCGGTCGGTTGTGGCTGCGAAACGCCAAGGGCGTCACACTGCGGCTCAATACACGGCGGCAAGGGCTCCAGCTCTCTCTTGGCGCGGACGGGGTCATTATTGGCTTCAAGAGGTGAGCCCACATCCATCTTTGGGCGGAGGTCAACTTAGGCTTGATCGATGCGCCTGCTTGAGGACCAGCTCCGGCCCGCTTGCTACTGCAACTAAAGATAATATCGCGGCGGTAGCCGATCAGCATACCTACGTTCGGCGACCTTCATCGCATGTCCAGAACAGCCGCGCTACCGAGCCGCGGAACTCTGGAGTTCCTCGCGATGTCATGCCGGTGTCACTGGGATCATGGCGAAAGAAATAGCGCGATGAGGGCAGTCGATATGCGCGTGAATAGGACGTTACGCCGACAACTGGCGGCGGATCAGCTGAAGAAAGGGTCTATGGGTCAAACCAAGACGAGCCGAATGACTCCACTCGCGCTTTTGGCGCAGTCATCTTTGTCGCGGCCCGCCTATATATCCTTAGAGCGAACCCGTTCAGGTTAGGACGGCCAGCATCCGCTCGATCAACCAGAACCCGCCGACGATGCCGACTGTATAGCAGGCGGCGAGCGTCGTGCCCGCTGCTATGCGTCTTGTCGCGCCCGCGTCTACTGCGGCTTCAATGGCGGCCCTGATGAGGCTGGCACTGACAAGCACGGCGGCGACAAACATTGTCTGTCCCGCCTCGACCCCCAGGTTGAACATCACGAGGGCTGGACCGATCGCATGCTGCGGCAGGCCGGTGTCGCGTAGTGCCTCAGCAAAACCGAGCCCATGCAGCAGGCCGAAGCCGAAGGCCATCAGCCACGGTAGGCGACTTCCGAAAGTTGAAACACCGCGGCGGGCTAGCAGTGCCTCCGCGGCGGCACAGACGATGCTCAGTGCGATCGCCGCCTCGACCGGCGCGCTCGGAAGGCCGGCGCCGCCCAGCGTCGCCGCCGCGAGCGTCACGCTGTGGCCCACCGTGAAAGCGGTCACCGCTAAGGCCAGGCTGCGCCAACCTCGGACAAGGAGGAGGAGCGCGAGCACGAACATCAGATGATCAGCGCCGGTTAGGATGTGGTGCACACCGAGCCGAAAATATGTCTCGAGTACGCTAAAGAAGCTCGGCTGAGCCGGCACCATGAAATAGGGAGCGTGGGGGTAGCTGCGGCCGGCGATGTCAGCGCGTCCCGCATAGCCTTCAATGCGCAGCAGCACGTCAGTATAAACCGCCGAGAGGCCGTCGAAGCGAATGGTAGTGCCTTCGAGCCCGCCTGAACAGGCAACGCGCCAGCGCTCGACATAGGCGTCGGCGATGAATCCGACCCGACGCGGCCCCTGCGGCTGGCAGCTCTCGGGCAGCACGACATCGATTCGCAGGCGCATCGTCTGCCCGAGCGCGGGGACCTTCCACAGTACGTCGAAGGTTGTAGTATCGATCGCGCGTAGCTCAAGATAGGCCGGTCGAACCTCATGGGCTCCGGCGCCGCCGGCCACTAGGACGGCAAAGCACAACGCGAAAAGCAGCGAGCAGAGTCTCATCGCCGGCTGGCGGGAGTCGGAGTGGTTGTTGCGGGGGACGCGGTCGCGGGCGTCGACGCCGGCGGTTGGACTGCAACCGTGTAGCGGGTGAGGAGGCTGCGATAATAGATCTCGAGTGCCTCGCGGCGATGACGCGACGAGAGTTCCGCTCTTAGCGCCGGCGCAACGTCCTCGAGCGCAGGGAGACGGACATCGGTTCGGGCGTCTACCAGGACGAGATGCAGGCCGTAAGATGATGCCACAGGACCGGACCACCGTCCGATGGGGGCGGCTTCCAGGGCGGACGCGAAGGATTCGCCGAAAGTGCGCGCGACCTGGGGCAAGCGCACTTCTTGAAAGTCGAACCCGGGCAGAAAGCGGTCGCCCGCGTCGTCGAGGACCGCTGCGCCGCTGGGTCCCTGTCCGAGTGTAAGGAGACGGATCGCCTCCTCGCGCGCTCCCGCCTCGCCGCGCAACCGAACATCGAGGAAAACATGGCGGAAGGTGAGCACCGCCGGTAAGCGGAAGCGATCTGACTCCGCGGCCAGAAGCGCGCGCAGATCATCGTCGCTTGGTGCTCTCAAGGTAGCGAGATCCTGCGCCACAAATTCCATGCGGTTGCGTAGGTGGCGGCGGATGACGACGTCGTCGCGGTCGAGCCCTATCGTCAACGCTTCGCGCACGAGCATCTCCTCTCGCACGAATTCGGCGATGAGGCCGGCAAGTTCTTCATCGTTCGGAGGACGGCGCCAGAGGGCGGCGAAGCCGGCCCTCAGCGTCTCGATCCGGCCCTGTGTGATCACGATGTGCCGGTCCGGCTCGTTCGCACGGACGGTCGATGGGGGCGGCGGGGCCGCCGTCCGCCCTCCCGCAAGGGAGAAGGCGCCGAAGATCACCGCCCCGCCAACGAGGAAGTGCAGCATTGGCTGCTGCATCAAAGAACGCAGACGCGCTAGCATCGCACAAGCCTCGGCCGTGCGAGGAGACACATCCTCGACGCCTTAACGCGGCGAATACCAGATCGGCGAGGTGTAGGCGCGCTGCTGCACCGAGCGCGGCACTTCGGGCGGCAGAGTGACGCCGAAATAGCGCGCATCATATGTGGACCAGCGCGGCGTCGGGATCTCGAGAACCCGGGCATAGTAGAAGGCGCGCTGGGCCGGATCGAAGGCCGGATCGCGCCAGACCGTAATCAACTCGCCGGTGCCGATCGTATTGGTCCAGTTTGCCGCGGCGACGTCGACCGTGTTGCCGACCGCGGGGAGGCGGCCTTGTGCGTCCGGCCGGCGGTCACCGCTCCAGGCGACGTCGAACACGCGTTCATGAGTGCGGCCCGCGGAGTCCAGCCACCCCTTCACGATCTGGACGCGATCGAGATTGGCTCCAATCGAATCCTTCAGAGCTGCGACCAGAAAGCTCGGTGCGCGGCCTTGCGGTGCTGCGCCGAGATCGCCGCCCATCGGCACGCCCTTGGTGTAGCCGGCAATTGCGGGGCTTCGTGTATTGGCGTCGGCTGCTTCGAACTCCCAGCCGCCGAAGAAGCGCACAATGATGCGCGGGCCCGTCGTGCCGTAGACCTCTTTGCGCATCATGGCGTCGAACAGGGCTTCGCGGGTGTTTTCGCGCGCCCAGACGCCGGCATAGCCGGAGGCGACCTGCTGCCAGCCCATCAGGCGCCGGCTGCCGTCGGGGGTCGATAGGAAGGGATGTGCGGAACGCTCAGCGATCGGTTCGGCGCCGGCATGCTTGCCGAAGAAATTGTCGCTGTCGGCGGTGGCGAGGCCGGTGTGGCTGTCGGTCGATCCGATCATGCCGAAGCGGTACGGATTGACGCCAAGCTGCTGCTCGAGGAATAGGCCGAGCCGAAGGCCCGAACGAGCATACTCATACTGCAGCATCTCGGGCGTCTTGGCGACCGTTAGATCGAGGTTGCCTACGTCCCAACGTTCGAAATTGGCGAATTCGTCATTCGGAGACAAAACGGGATGGGTCTCTCCGTCCCCTTTTATCTGCGTGACTTCGTATAGAGGCTCCCAACGCGCACGTGTCTCGGCATAGGCCCGATCGAGTGGCGTTCCGTCGAACGGGTCAACTTGCGTAAACATGATGCCGTTCGACAAATTGCCGTTGTGGGCGATGGCAAGGACCCGACCGCCCGTGCGCTCCTCATAGGCCTGCATCCAGCGCCAAAGGTCCCGCGGGTTGTCGCTGCCGGCAGGCCGTAGTGTGGTGTAGGGCTCGACCCGCGAGGCGCGGTCGGCGGCATCGCGCATGATGACAACGCGGTGTAGATTGTTGCCTCTCGTGTTCGAGGTCCACTCGAAACCGATGAAGGCGGTGAAGTTGCCCGGGTCGTTGTGCTCTTCTGCCGCGGCGATGGTGAGGTCCCACGCAGAGCGGAACGAGGCGGCGCCAGGAACCGGGACCAGCGGCGCACGAAGCTCGCCGGCGCCGAACGCCCGGATGATCTGAATGGCCGCTTGTACAGCTTGGTCTCCCCCGGCTCGCACCATGGTGTGCCACCGCCGGCCGACGGGATCGGCCATGATCTCGGGCTCGCCAGCAAACAAGCGTGGGAAGAACCCCATCGCATCCGAGTGATCGGCGACGACCAGGAAGTCGAGCGGGCGCGACAACCGGACGCGCTGCCGCGTGGCGCTCAGGACCTCTTCGCCTTTGGCGAAACGATAGGCGTCGGACGGCATCAAGCGCGCGCCGAATGCGCCGGCATCCATAGACATGCCGGTGTGGAGATGGGTGTCGCCCCAGTAGACGTTGCTTGGAAAGTTGCGGTCGGCATAGGGCGAGTATGGGCGCGGGGGGTGAGCGGCGCGCAGCGCGTCCGGATTGGCTGCCCACTCGTCGGCGCGGGCAGCGCCAGCGCCGACCGCAATCGCCGCTGTCATGACTGAAATCTTCCTAAGAAGAGCTCTGCGAGTCTGGTCCATTTAAAATGCTACCTTCTCGTCCAGCGGTCAGCGACGCAGACCATGCCGCCATTCCCTTTTGCATCCTATCGCCAAATTCTGGGCAACGGCAATACTTGTCCGCTACCAAGGGCAAGGCCAGCGGCGCGCACGCTGCCCCTGATTAAGATGTCGGAGGGTAGTGATAAGCGAGGGAAAAGTCACAATTGCAAACTTGTATTGACAAGCGTCCTGCGAGGATTGTGCGCCAAATGGTCCTTGCCGCGAGCTGAGACGCGTCGGATCGCTATCGAAAGCGGAAACGATCTTGTAACGCGCCTACGCAGCCCTGCTATGAATGCGACAGTCGTGGGGGAGTCGATTATGCAGCGGATATTGGCCACGGGCCGCCACCTGAGCCGAAACGAGGCCAGGCGACATCAAAACGACCTCGACAGCGCAGCCGGTCCGGTCCCCGGGAATGCTCATGAGGCCAAAGTGTCATCTTTCTGGCAACGCATTGGCATGGCTATTTTTTGCGCGGCGATGGTCCTCGCAGCGGCGCCTGTGCAAGCGCATACCGAAGGCATCTCCGGCGGATTCACCAGCGGTCTGGCCCACCCCATGTTGGGTTGGGACCACGTGACCGCCATGGTCGCCGTAGGTCTATGGGGCGCGTTTCTTGGTCGCCCGGCGATTTTTGTTTTGCCGGTGGTGTTCCCGCTCATAATGGCGTTCGGCGGAGCGCTGGGCATCATGGGTCTGCCACTTCCTGGAGTGGAGATCGGGATCGCCAGCTCGGCAGTGGTGCTCGGCGCCCTAATCCTTCTCGCGGCAACGCCGCCGCTTTGGCTCGCCGCCGTAATCGTCGGCGCCTTCGCGATTTTTCACGGCTATGCCCACGGGACCGAACTACCGGCAGCGACTAGCGCGTTTGCCTATGCGGCCGGCTTCGTCATCGGGACCGGGTTGCTCCACCTCGTCGGCATTGCCTTCGGCCTCTTCGTCCGCTGGCCTGTCGGGCAGTACGCGGTCAGGGCCAGCGGCGGCGTCATCAGCCTTATCGGCCTCATCTTCCTTTCTCGCATTGTCTAGGGAAGCTGCCTTCGTCGCTCTCGTGGCGGCCGGCGTGTGCGCTTCGGCACCCGCCTTCGCGCATGCCCCATTGGCGGGCCTCGACGGGCTTTACGCGGGTTTGCTGCACCCATGGACGACGCCGGCGCCCGCACTCGCTACGCTGGCGCTCGGCATTTTGCTGGCGTGGGCCTGGCCGCAGGGCTTCTTGCAGTGCTGGCTGGTGTTCGCCGCGGCGCTGCTAGTCGGCCTCGTCTTCGGGCATTGGGACGCAGGGGAGCGCATATTGCGGCCAGCGCTCATGTTGGTTGCGACTGTGACGGCGTCCTTCGCTGCGCTTTTTCCAACGCAGCCGCGCCGCGCGATCCTGCTGCCGGGTGCGGGTTGTGGGCTCCTCGTCGGGGCTATGTCCGTGCCCGATCCGGGCCCGCTGTCAGCGACACTCGCCACGAGTGCCGGCTCCTTCGTTGGGGCCAACGTCGCGCTCCTGTATGTCAGCGGTGGTCTTGGCAGTGCGCGCGCACGCTTCGACCGACCCTGGTTCCGGATCGGCCTGCGCGTCGTCGCAGCTTGGACCGCCGCGATCGGCTGCCTGATGTTTGCGCTGAGCGTCGCGGAACTGCGCCGGTAGGTCTGGCCAGTAAGCAAAGTGACCTGCCACTGAGTTTTTCCTCCACGCGGAGTTAGAGTCCGGCCCTGACTTGACGTTGCCCCCAGTTTCTATCCAGCCTTGAGTTCCTTCTGGCGGTTGGTTTGGCCCTCTCGGGCGGGTTGAGCAGCGTGGGCAGACGCGGAGCTAAATTCGTCGAGGCGCCCGGTCACATTACCCTTGCCGAGAAGGCGCCCTTCGCCTTCAATGGCCGCATCGATGACGTGCGCGTGAAGTATCTGTAACCGGGCGCCCGTGCGCTCGTTCGACCGGTGTTCTCCGGCATGAGTATTTCGTGCCGCAGGCCGTGCACTGACAGCCGATCACATTATGACGTCGCGAAACCTGCGGCGTCGGCGGGAGTAGTGGCGCTCAACCGTCGCTGCCATATCGCGACTTTTGCTGGCTCGCATGAAGGCCAGCTTACTGCAGGAACAGGAGGACAGTCATGTCGATCAGATCACCAGCCCAATCGGCGCCGCCGGACGGCAGGCGTCTCTCACGACGCTGGTTCGCTGCCTGCGCGGTTGCATTGACCGCCCTCTTCGCGGGGACGCTGCCGGGCCATGCGCAGGACGACGCCGCGCGGCGCATTCTCAAGGCGATGTCCGACTTCGTGTCAAGCCAGCGGGTCATTTCCGTGAGCTACTCATCCGACATCGAAGTGCTGACCAGCGAGTTGCAGAAGCTCCAGTTCACCAGTTCGGGTGAGTTGCTGCTCAGCCGACCGGACCGGCTTCGCGCCACGCGCGTCGGAGGCTACGCCGACGTCGAGCTGGTCTTCGACGGCTCGACCGTTGCGGTCCATGACCGCGGCAACGGCGCCTACGCGCAGGGTCCCATCGCCGGCTCCGTCGATCAGGTCATCGGCACCTTGCGCGAGCGCTACAACATGGACGCGCCGGGCGCCGACCTTCTTCTGACAAACGCCTACGAGACGCTTATCTCGAACGTCGTCGAGGCCAAGCACATCGGCCGCGGGGTCATCGATGGCGTGGAATGCGAGCATCTGGCGTTCCGCACCGAGGACGCTGACTGGCAGATCTGGGTCGAGGTCGGCGAGCGCCCGATCCCGCGCAAATACATCATCACGAGCAAGACCCTGGCCGGCGCGCCGCAATATACGCTCCGCATCAGGGAGTGGCGGATGGACGCCCAGGTCGCGGCCAACGCCTTCGCCTTCAGCCCCCCGGCTGGCGCGACCAAGCGCGAGTTCGCGGATCTGACGGATATCGACGAAGTGCCGGCTGGTACGATCAGGGGGACGGGACAATGATGCACACCACCAAAAGGCTTCTTCAGTGCGCCCTGGCGCTTGCGGTCGGCGCGGGAGCGCTCTTCCTGAACGACAGGGTTTCGCCGCAGGGTCCGCACGCACTCGTGTCGAGCGCGGAGGCGCGCATCGGCCGTCCGCTGACGCCGCTGAGCTATGCCGGAGTGGCCCGGCGTACCACGCGGCGTGCGGTGGCCATTGGTGCAGCTGGAGCGGTCATCGTCGCGCCTATGGTCGTCGCTCCGGTCGTCGTGCCGGGGCCGGTCCCCGTACGCCGCTGCGTCCAGGTCGTGGATGCGTATGGTCGCATTCTCACGCGCTGCTATTGACGCGCCAGTTGCGCAGGAGGCGCGGCCAATCAGGCACTCGCCTCCTGCGCGGCCGCTGATGTGAACTCCAAACTGGGTCGTTTGCCGTCGCTGATAGAACCTATCGCAGCAACAGCTGGCTAAGGAGATTCAAAGCCTTATTGTCCGACGCTGTTGCTCAAGAAACGGAAAGGCTCATGGCCCGCTTGAAGACCGTCTGGCTCACTCCGCGTTGGGCGCTGGCTGCCTGCTTCGCCTGCCTGCTGAGCAACGCCAACGCCCAGCCCGCCGACTTCCCGGCGCGGGTCGAGGGTGGCATCGCTGCGTTCCTTGCCCAGCCCGGCTACCTCAATGATGTTGAAGCAGCGAAGCGAGCGCGAGCGGTCGAGTTTCTTCTGGGGAGCCTCGTTTTCACGCTCGGCCACGAATTTGGTCACGCGGCGATCAGCGAGTTCGGACTGCCGGTCCTCGGGAGGGAGGAAGACGCGGCCGACGGTTTCGCCGCCCTGCTACTGCTACGCATTGGCAACAGCTTCACGCAGCAGGCAACGATCGATGCGGCAACGGGTCTGGTGGCCATCGGGCGGTTCAAGGAGCAGGCAAACGAACCGATCAATTTCTACAGCGAGCATGGGTTCGACATGCAACGGGCCGCATATATCGCGTGCCTGATGTATGGGTCGAACCCGACAGTGTTCGCTTCTCTTGCCGAACGCGCGCAGATCCCAGCCGAGCGGCGGGAGACATGCCCCCGCGATTTCCAGCAGACCGAGGCGGCGTGGAAATACATGCTGGAGAACAGCCTGCGTCGGAACGCGAGGCCCAGTGCGCGCGGCCGCAACATCAGACCTGAACGCCACAGCCCGATCGTCTATTCGCCACCGCCCGCCGATCTCGTCCCGGCCCGCGATTTTTTGGTCCGGACAAAGCTGCTGGAGTCAGTGCGCGACTTCGTCGTTCGCAACTTCGCGTTCCGCGAGGGCCTGACGATCGAAGCCAAGAGTTGCGGCCGAGCAGACGCGGCATGGTTCGGCGACGACCGCCGGATGGTGCTCTGCTATGAACTCGTGACGATCATGCTCGCCGTGGCCATCACAGCGACACGATAGGGACGGTTTGTCCGGGGAAACAGACGCGATGGGGCGCCTTGGTTGCCGCCGACCGTTCCGCCTGAGCACATGGCTGCTGGCAGTATCTCTGGCTCTGCTCGTCGTCGAGCCGACGTCGGTTCGAAGCGAAGGAGCGCTGGGCACCCCCTGCATCATGCCGACATATGGAGCGCCGCCTCCGCCTGCCAATGTCGACGATGCGGATGAGGATGCCACGATCGGTCGCCGCGGATTGGGTGGCGGCTGCCATTCGCTGTCCGGGACGGCCATCACGTCCCTGAGCGGGCAACGCACCGTTCCGAGTGACCCGCTGCTGCGACCGCTCGTGCCGGCCGGAATTATCGGCTCGGTCGGCTTCGGCGGGTTGGCGACCCTCGAGTCCGGCCGCTTCGTCGGAAGCACCTATGTGGGCTCCACGGTTTCGGTCCTTGGAACGCTGTCGCCATCGGCGCGGTTGCTCTTCACCGAGGCCAGCGTCCGCGTCGGCCCGGTTCAGGGCGGCTATGCGACCAGCCGGTTCAGCTATTGGTCGGGCGACGACATCGCGGGCTGGGCGTTGCTACCCTCCCGCGCAGTGACCATGCTGGCTTTCGACGTCATCAGGACCGGCCCATGGTCGCTCACTATTGCTGGCGAGTACAACACGTCGTCCGCTCCGCCGCCGCTTCTCGTGCCGGCCGCTGCGTCAAAGGCGCCCAACCGACTGCCTGACCTCGTGGTTCAATCGCGCTACGTTACCGATGCTCTTGAATTTCACGGGGCGGCAGGCTTCCGGCACATCGAGAGCGGCGCGCCAATGTCGGACTCGCGTTTGGGCGCCGCGGCCACCTTCGGGCTGAAGTGGACATTCAACGCCTTGGGAGCGGAGCATGTTCTGAACGGCCAGATCGCCTATGCGCGCGATCTGCCCACCTACCTCGGCAGCGCCTTCGACGTGCGGACGGTCGGCGGGCTTGTCAGACCGGACGAGTCGACGCGTGGCTGGAGCGCCGTCGCATCGCTTCGACGCCAGTGGACCGAGACTATTTCAACTTCGGTCATGCTGAGCCAGATGGAGATCAGTTTTCCGGCGCTCCGCTCTGGTCGCTTTTCTTCACGACGTGCCGCGGCGAACATCGCCTGGACGCCGAACGCGGAATGGAAGGTCATCTGGGAACTCGGCTATGGCCGCACGGCCATCAATCTTCCCGATCGCGCATTGCCGCAGCTCGAGCTCTCCGCGCAGGGCTACACCGGCATGGTCATGGTGCAGCGAAATTTTTAGCAGAAGGCCGCACTAACGCGACTTATCCAATTGCATCGTTGTACCGAGCCTCTCCAACTCGAATGTATAGCAGTAAAGCGCGAAAATTGTGGCAATAACAATCGCTCCTCGCCAGACTAGTCCAGCAACATTGTGGTATTGAGCAATTTCCGGCATGTGTCGCAAGAAAAACAACGAAAATAATGCGCCGCCCATAATGAACCCGATCTTTCCTCCAAATGCGAAAACATGGCCAATTGCTGCGTTTCTGTATGTCGGTATCTCGATTTTGTAAAAACGTACCCAGTAGCAAATCTGCCCAACGAAGATAGACGCGCCAAGGAGGACGAGATCGGCAACGGACATCTGCTGTTGAACGCCGATGCTATCGATCATTGTGCGAAAGGCAGAATGGACGAAAGCAGTGATGCTCAACGCGGCGAGCGACTGCACTGCAAGCAGGCACCAGTAAGCCAAATTCGATCGGCGCCTTCCCATGCATGCCTCCAAATCAACGATGATCAACTGCAACCATTCTAGGTCTTCTACGCGCCAAGCGACCGCGGTTAGCCGTTGGAGTTTTTCAATAGCAAATGATTGATTGGTATGACGAGGCGCGCTGCAATAACTGAGCGCCTGTGATGCCCGTGGCCTGACAGTTTGACCTGGTCGGTTCGAAACAGGCCCCATTCAGGTCTCGGGTCAGCGCACTTCGACAACTTGGGCAATTGCGTCAGTGCCGCAGGCGCGGATCATGTGAGCGATATCCTGGTAAGGCGATCCGCCGGGTCTCATCGTCAGCTCAATACGATCGGTACATTCACCGACTCGGTCGTTTCCGGAGTGGAACGCGATCAGGCCCTGTGAAGCGCGAAGCGACGTGGTGAAGCCGGAGCGGATTTTGAGCTGATAGGGAACTCCGGCAGCGAATCTGAGGACCGCGCCCTTTGCGGCGAGGAGCGTGCGCGCCTCGGGTGCGGGCTGTTGGGGTGGCGAGAGTTGAGCCGGGGCGGGAGCACTGCGTGACGGGGATGATGCAGACGGCGTCATAGCCGGGGTAACTGGCGCCGGTTCGTTGCGCTCATCCTTGAGTGCTGAAGACTGAACCGTCGATTGTGGGGCGACGGGCGTTGGTGGTTGCGCAGGGGGCGATCTTGGCAGATTGGAGTCCTGCGGTGACGGCTGACGGAGCGATGCCTGCTGATCGTGTTGTTGCGTGCCGCCGAGGATGACGCTGATCAGATAGAGCGCGAGCACGCCGCCGGTCATCAGGCCGACCGTGCCACCGGCTTGCACGAACTTGAATATCAGCGCGAGGCAAATGAGGACGCTGATCGTTGCAAGCGGATAGCCGAAGAGGGCGGCGCGCACCGGCGGCAGCCAGATCGTCATGATACCGAAGAGCAGAAGCCCGGCACTGATGATCCCGCCCTTGTCGTTCCTGAAGGCGAGCGAGATGAGGATGCCGGTGCCAGCACCGATGATCAGGATGGCGCTGACGACATTGGCCTGGATCAGGATGCTGCCGATGCCGATCAGAGCCGCGACGACAAGCGACAGGCCCTTCAGACCGCTGCGGATGATGGTCTGCGTGAAGCGGACGAAGTCGTCCCAGACGAACCTCGCCCATGCACGGTTCTCGCCGGCAGCCCAAGCGCCCTCACGCATGCTTCGAAGCGCTTCCTCGTGCATGTCGGCGGCCCGCCGCAGCTCCTCGAGTTCGTCGTTGATGTCGCGATAGACATCCTCCCAGCGCGGCGCGGATTGCTCGCCTGTGCCCTTGGCTTCGTGCCATTCGTCGTCCGGGCGCGGTGGCGCTTCGCGCTGCTGCTGATAGCCGTGTTTCAGATCGTTGAGGACATGGTCATAGGCGTTGCGGAGCTCGATGAACTCGGCATCGGACCCGCCCATATCTGGGTGCTTTGACTTGCAGGCGCGTCGATAGGCGACCTTGATCTCATCGAAGCTTGCGCCTCTTGCGACACCGAGAATCTCGTAGGGATCGCGCACGGCGCGGCTACTCGCCGCCGACTTGCCGGATCCGGGCTTCCGCCGAGACCGGATATTGGATCATTGTTTGCGGCGCCTGGGTCCGCCCGATCATCAGCGACATTGCCACGGAGGCGGTCGGTGATCCCGGATTGGGCGCCGAACATTCGTCGAAGATGATCGTGCCGGCGACACGCGCTCCCGCCGGCACGAAGGTCGGCCGCGCCGGAGCGCTCGTCACATCGAACGAATAGTTCGATGCTCCCGGCGCCGGGAGCATGGCGAGGCTCCCACGGGCGTTTCTCGGATGGGCACGGGTGCAAGAGCCGACCGATACGGAGCCCATGACGATCCCGACATAGAGATTCATCCCGGAATTGTTGGTGAGCGAATAAGTGAGCGAGGTGTTCCACTAGAACAGATTGATCTTGGTGGCGACGGCCGAGGCCTCGAACTTCAGCGATTCCGGCAGCAATTGATCCTGAAGGGTGTCGTCTGAGCGCGTCACCTGCGCGAGGGCAGGCTCTGCGAGCGCCAGAACTAGGGCGATGGGAATGGCGATGATGCGCAGCATGTCGGGTCCCCTCCAGAGGCTCTGCAATCATGACTAGAAAATTCCCACGGCTCGCGCGGGTCAAGAGCGGGAAACAAAAAAAAGCCGCCGTGGTGTCCACGGCGGGGTGAGTTGGGCTGGTCGTCGACGGATCATTCGGCCCGGGTCACTCGGCGGCCTGGCGATCGATGGCGTTGAGATCGTCATCGCCTGCGTCGGGCACGTCGTCGTGGAGGCTGTTCCGGTCGTCGTGCCCGTCCGCCTGCGCTTCGTCATCCGGTTCGAAATCCGGCGTTCGCAACGGGGTGGGGAGCCAGCCGGCTTTGCCGAGTTTGCGTTCGGCTACGGCGACGAGATCGGCTTTACTGCCGCGATCCATGCCACGAGCGAACTCGGCCGAGGCCGCTTCGGTGATCGCAGCCAGAAGGCTGGACTTGGAGAGCCGGGCAAGCAATGCCGGCTCCGGTTTCCACCACCGTGTCATGTCGAGATCGAGCGTCCGGGCGAGCCGGTCGGCCGATGCGATGCGGTAGGGAACCGTCTTTTCGTGGCGGAACCGGATCGCATTGATGTTGCCGGCGGTGAGCACCGCCAGCAGGCTCAGCAGCGTCGCCTGCTCCTGGGCCAGCAACCAGGGCCAGAGATCGAGCACCTTCGCCGGGATACGCTTGTGCCAGCGCTTGAGTTCGGCGGTGAGTTTCTCCGACGCCTTGGTCGATGCCGCATCCGACAAGCGAGATTGAGCATCGATGCCATGCGGGGCGATCTCAGTGAGCTTCCTCAGCGCGTGCCACGGCCGGTAGAACCGGGCGAGCGCCAGGTCATGGACGACCATCGCCAAGGCGAGGTCCGGCCGGACCGCGATCTCGGCGGCGATCGCCATCGTCCGGATGGCGGTCAGTTCCTCGATCACCGGCGCCGATAATTGACCACCTGAAGCCCTCGGCTGATCGGCCGAGGGTCCGGGAGGTTCGGTGTCGCTGCTCTTGGCACGGGCGAGCGCCTTGGCGTCGTCCGGCTTCAAGAGGCCGGATAGGGTTTTCAGTTCGCCGTCGCGCTCGATGCCGAGCACGACGCCGGCATAAAGACGCGCCGCATGGCTGTCGGGTGCGAAGCCGTGGGCCTGTTCGGCGACCCTTGCGAACCCATGCATGTTGGCGTGGGCGAAATCTGGAACGATCTCGACCCATTTCCAACCCTGATCGCGGAACGTCTGGGCTTCGGCTTCCAGCTTGTCGGCGGCGAGCCGATGCAGGAGATCGACATCGTCGACATAGACATCACGCTCGCCGCCGAAGAGATCGCGGGTGAGCGTGCCGCCGGCTTGTTCATAGGCGGGCAGGCCGACGAAACGCGCGAACTTGTCGCTTGCGTCGATCTTGCCGTCGATGAGGCGTTGCCGCAGCTGGCGCGGCGACCGGAAATGTTCCGGCGCGCCGAAGAAGGCGGCTTCCTGCTTTTTGTGATCGTCGGAGATCGCCAGCGCCTTCATCTGGTCGAGCGCGATATCGTCGCGGCGGAACGCCTTCATCAGCCGCGGCGAGCAATTGGCGAGTTTCAGGAAGCCGCGCACGGTCGAGGCGGCATAGCCAAACCGCACGCCGATCGCGTCGGGGGTGGCGCCTTGCCCGTCAGCAAGACGATGGAACGCCTCGAACGTGTCGGCTGGATGCATGTCGATCCGGCCGAGATTGGCGGCGAGGCTGACCTCGAGATCCTGTTGTTCGGGAGTAAGAACCTTGACCGGTACCGGCTCGGCCTTGGGTCGCTCGCCGGAGCGGATCAGGAGCTTCAACGCGGCGAGCCGACGGCCGCCATCGACGATCTCGTAGCGATCGTCGCCCTTCTCGCGGACGAGGAGGTTGTGCAGAAGACCCTGCGATTTGATCAGGGCCGCCAGCACGTCGATATCGACGGGTTTGCCGGTGCGACGAGCATTGTCGGGGCTCAGCGTCAACTGCGAGATGGGGACGAGTTTGTCCATGACATGCTCCTTGAACCGAGAGCGGGGCCGGGCGTCCGGCGCCGAACGATGAGGGAATGCGGAGCCTCTCCGACCGGCGGACACCTCCGGCGGTCGGTTCGGGGACCGCGGCGGATGGATTGACAAAATGCTGGGAGGTTGACGGCGGGCGGAGATGATCGCGCCGCGCCGTGGATGAGAGCAGATCCGCCGCGATCGCACGCGGGAGGTCCGCTGTTGTCAAAGGACAACTTCGATCATGTTACCACGGGGATGGGGAGCCCTTGGGCACGCCGGCATCCGCGAAAGCGCGGGCCTGGTTCGGCAAAAAAAGAGAGCCCACCGGGCTCTCAAAAAAGTTCGACATGCTCGCACAGGCGTTCATCCATCAGTGACGCCAACCCTTCGAGTTGCTGCGCGGTGATGCCTTCGGTCAGGAACGACACGACATTTTCGATGCCCGCTTCGAACGCCTTGAGAACCTCGATCGGATCGCGGACGAGATAGAGCTGGCCGCCGGTGACCCGATCGATCCCGAAGATGTGGTCCTGGGGCACAAGACCATTCGGGAAAGTGAGGGTCGGGCTCTCGTCGCTTAACGCTCGTCCCATGTAGCCGATGATCGTTCCATCCTTGGTCGCGACCGGCAGAGCCAGCCGGCCGCGGTTGACGCCGGCATTGGCAAAGCCTGCCTTCCAGGTCCGATAGGTCTCGGCGTCGATGCCCAGAACCTTAAGCGCTTCGTGGACGGGATCGAGGCCCTTGGCATAGGCCTCCGCGTCGAACCCCTGCCGCCTCTCCCGCTGGGGCTGGGGGGAAGTGTTGACGGAACGGTTCGCTGGCGCTGCCTCTTGCATGAGGAAACGCTCATGCAATTCCTTGGCGGCGGCGAAGGAGCCTTTCGCATCCTTGCGGGGATTGCCGCGCGTCAGCGACACCAATTCGATCTGATCGCCGCCGGCCGGACATTTGAAGCAATTGAAGGCGCCGGTCTTGTCGCGCCCGCCATCGCCGGTGATGACGAAGCAGTCGACGGCCTTGCAGAAGGGACAGGTCCCTTTCCACTGACGGGCGCCTTTCTGCTTCAGGCCGGAGAGCATCAGGAAGCTGATCACCGCCTCCATCGAGATGGCGCGCTTGATGTCGTCGAAGTCGATCCTGTACTGGGCTGTGGACATGCTGACCTCCTCTATGTGTCTGATTGCATTATACTTATTGCGGACTAGAGCAGAGGAGATATGCACATGTCCCAGGTCGAACAGATGGCCCAACGCCCGGGTCAGAAGAGCGATACCAACCAGCCGGATTTCGTGGTCAGAGCGAAGACCGGACCTGGCCGCAAGGAATGGTCGACGATCGGCTACGCCTGGAAGCGCGAGCGCGGCGAGGGCTTTTCGGTGAAGCTCAACACCATGCCGATCGGATCCAACTGGAATGGCGTGCTGGTCCTGCTGCCGCCCTACGCCGACGACGATGCAGGTGACGCACCCGGCGATTAGTTCGTCGCCAACTACGAGAGGCCGCATCACTGCGGCCTCTTCTATTTGGCGAGGATCAGATCGTCGTGGCCAACCCGCTGCCATGGACTTGAGAACAATCGGCCGGATGGCGGCGGCGTGCGGGTGAAGCCGCCAAAGCCCGTCTCGGCGCGGAAGGCGAACATGGTGCTGCGACCGCTGCGCGCGATAAGTGCCAGTTCCTCCATGACGTTGCTCATGCGTGTCGCATTGGTGGTCGCGAAGAGGACGGTCAGATTGTCGATACCGAGATGGCTATCGATGATGCCGGCGGCGACGATCTCGCGATAGGCGAGGATCTTTTGAACGATCACCGCCTTGATGCTTTCCGTGCCCTTGTCGGCCTCCAGGGCGTAGACGCGATTGCCGATGGCGAAGACCGCATCGGGCTCGACAAACGTGCGACGGCCATTGAGGTCGACCGGGATCTTGAGCGGTTTTTTGAGCGCGCGTGTCGCGGCGGGCGCCGCCTGCAGGATGTCGATGTGCGATCGGAATGATGCGCCAAGGCTGCGCGCGCCAATCTCGATATCGATGACGATGTCGGAAGCCATGTGGTCATGGGCGAGGCGGATGATCCGCGACGGCGCGGTGCTCTTGCCGCCGATGCGGCTATTCGCGACCCAGTCCTCCGCTGGAACAATTCCGTTCGCCAACAACAGCGCTTCGCCCTCAACGCCGATGCGATGCATGTCCTCGACATACAAATGATTGGCGAAGACGATGTCCTCGTTGTGACGATGCAGCCAGTGAGAACGCTGGGATTCAGTTGCATGCCACAGCTCGCCGAGACGGGCCTTGGTGATGATCGGATGGCGTCGCCCAAAAGCGACAAGCTGGCGGGTGGTCAGTTGTGAATGGCGCGCCAGCGGCTCAAAGATGTCTCGGATATCGTTGCCGGTGATCTGCACGCCTTTTTCCATGGCGCGCCGGCTCAGATGAGAGCGGCGTTTTGGGTCAGTGGCGAGGTCCATGACGCGTGAAATATGATCGTCGCGCGGATGCGTAAACGGACGACATGCGCTGCCTTGAAGAGCAGTGCGCGCCGATGGCGATCCATGCGCAGACCAAAGAATTTTAACACGCAGGCGGGCGGCAGCAACGCGGCGAGGCCTGTCGCGACTGGTCGCGACGTATCGCGGTTGGTCGAGGCCGGACGTGACCTGTCGCTATCGAAAATAGATCACGGCGGCCCAAACGATCCCGGCACCAGCGGCAAGTGCCGCGATGAGCCGCGCTATCGGGCTCAGCCATTTGACGCCGGACACGAAGACGAGCGCCATGCTCACCACAATCAAGAGAAACGAGATATCCATCACAGAACCTTAGCGGTTTCAGGATGCGTCGGGATCACGCCGGGATTTGAATGAAGGATCGCTCATGGGTCGTTCCGGCTCTCCATCATCATGCGCCGATTTGGGATCGGCCAGGTTTGCATAGATCTGACGATTGCGTTGCCGGACGATGATGCGCTCAGCGTCGCTCATGCGTTCAAACCGCGACAGGGCGCCAAGAGGGAAGTGCATCGAAATCGCCGAAGGCGTTTCGCCGCGGACGAAGACCGCGAAGGAACCGATTGCCTGATCGCGGATGAAGTCCGGCACGGTGCTCATGTCGCGCGCCATCACCGCGCGATCGGCACCTTCGAGGCGCGCCACCATCTTGATGCTGGTATTGGCGGCCAGCGCGCGCAGCACCGGCGGCTCGATCTGAGCAAGGTACTGGTGGGCGAGCACCACACCGATATTCTGCTGGCGGCTTTCGGCGAGGATCACCTGGATCTTTGGGTCGTTGCGAATGTAGTTGTGGCACTCGTCGACATAGACGTAGCAGGGGAGGCGCTGATTGGCGGGCAAGTTCGAACGCTGCGCCGCCGCCTGGTTGATCAGCGCCAAAAAGAACCGGCCGAACAGCTCGGTGCCTTCCTCCTTCAACAGGCCCTTCTCGGCGTTGATGAGAATGACTTTGCCGGGCGTATTGATCTCGGCGAAGACATCGATCTTGGAGCGCGGGCTTGAGAACATGCGCAGGAATGTCTGATTGCCGCGCACCGCCCAGAGCCGGGCGATGACCTGTTCCTTCGTCTGCGTGAATTGCTTGCTGTTGAAATCGCTGGCGAAGAACTGACGCGCGGTTTCGTCGAGCGTGTCGATCGCACCCTGATATTTCTCCGGCCCATTCTGCAGGATGTCGTGCAAGGTGTGGATCGTCGCTTCGGGAATGGCGAACATGGCGCGGGTCACGAAGCGGAACAGCGTCGACTGGCGGCTGGTCATTTCCGATTGCAAGAGCGATCCGATGATGAAGTCGTACATCTCGAGCGCGCTATTGGTCAGCTTCTCGCGATCGAGCGGGGATAGCGATTTCGCGCCATCGAGCTTCATGTCGAAGAGATTGACGGCAATCGGATATTCGACATCGGCGGCGTCGAGCAGACAGAGCTTGCCATCGAGCGGCCCGCCTGGTGCGAAGAGCTTGAGCCTCCAGAGCTTCTCGATGAGCTGGTGCTGACTGTCGATGACGACGATCGAGCATTCGCCGCGGATGGCGCGCTCCAGATCCTTGGCGATGAGATATTCGAGCGCCGTGGTCTTGCCGGCACCGCTACCGGCGACGATCCAATGGTGCGAGCTGCGAACCCCAAGGGGGATGTCGGTCCCGAGCGGCGTCGAGAGAATATCCGCGAAAGGCGTGCCGGTGAGAAAGGGCGAGGGATCGTCGAGATGATGGGGCTCGACGAGTTTCGGCGGCTTGGCGTGTTTGCCGCGAGCAATACCGGAGATGCGGTAGGTGTTCTCTATGAGGCGATCTGCGAAGCGAGGGAAGAGATCGGCATCGAGCGGCCGCACCAGGTCCTCGACAAATTTGCCGGCGGCTACCAGCGACCCGAGCGGGGAGACGATCTCGCCGTCACCGACGATCTTCGGCAGGCCGGCGATCGCGACCTCGATGCCGGCGAGGCATGCACGCCGCATTCGGACGAGCGTGTCGCCTTTCATGCGCGTGATCTCGCGGCGCATGCGATCACGCCAGCGGATGCCATCGAGGCTCTCCAGCTCCGCCGGGATCGGCGGGACCTCCAGCATCATGTTCTCGGCATAGAGCTGCCGCAGCGCTTCGAACAACGCGTCGTGGAGGCTGTGCGGCAGCGTCACATGACGAAGCACCGAGTTGGCAAAATCATTCCGGCTCGGAAGATCACGCGAGAGGGAATAGGCCTCGCGGAACAGCTCCTGCGCCTCGTGCCGGTGATCGGGGCGCGCAGAAAAATCGATCGTCTTCAACAGCTCGGCGACGAGCCGGATCGGAAACCAGATGGCGATGATGACGAGCCCGGCGATCAACGCGCCGAAGAACCCGGGCCAGCTTCTCGGCCGCGACGGCTGCTGAGGCATCTCCGCCCGGACCTTAGTCCAGACGGTTTCCCAGAGGGTCACAGCTCATAGACGACGGAGGTCTCCGTCGTACCCGATGCGCGCGCGAAATAGCCGGCGAGTTCTTCGAGCTTGAGACGCGCGGCCGTCTCGGCTGCGTCGGCGGCAATCAGGTCAGGCCAAACGCCAAGAAGCGTCTTGCGGGCAAATCCGGCGAGGTCTCGAAAGAAGAATAAGCCGTGGCTTTCCGCCTTGAGCTTGTTGATCTCGTCCTGATGAATCACATCAGGCGGGACCGGCGCATGAAAGAAAATGTAAGAGCCAATCCCTGAATGTCCGAGGAGATAGCGTTCCTCCTCGCTGAAATTGACGCTCAAATAAATGCAGTAAGCCGGAATCGCTGCACGGGCGAACCACCCGGTCGGTATCCGGCGTTCCTCGCGCTCCCGGTCGATCCGCACACGCATCTACAATCTTTGCTTGTGCGTGATTGGCGGGTCAAGCGCGCCCATCACCGTCAAATGACATGCAGATACCCCCAATCCCCGCCAGAACTGCAGAAGCCAAATTTCTCCAGCGTGAACGAACCGGCAGCAAACCAGTGTCGAGCGTCTGCCAGTCCGAACCCACGCGCGCATGGTCGAAAAAAAGCAGCATTGCGCAACGGACTTATGCATTTGCAAGCGTTTGAAAATGCTGGGGGGACAGGTGTTGCGCAAGTTGTGATTCATGCATCGTCCATGCAGCTTCAGCGACCCTTGGTTCGGGTTGCCGCGTTTCGCAGGCGCAAGTATCGCGTCTGCCAATAGGAGAAGAGCACTGGCGATGAAGGTTGACGCGTGCACGCTCGTCGAGCAAATCGCCAATCGGATTGTTGATGTCTACGTCTCGTCTAAATTTGGGAGAGTGCCTCCAATCCACTATAGTGAGATGGAGCCACGTGCTTTATCATTTCAAGTAAATACAGCACGTTTTTTTGGGTTTCGGCCACGAGCGCTGGATCAAATGTCTTCCCCGTGGGGTGGGATAAATCATTGGCAAATTTGTAGATTGCTGTCTTCTTATGAGAATCGAATTCCACGTCACCCATTTTCTGGTAGAGGCTTTTGTTTGATGGAATGTGGAAATCCAAAAAGGACTCCAGTACCTTGCGTGCCACATTTGGAACGTGGTAACACCCTGCAATAGTGCCATCAGACCGGAATGTATATAGAATCTTGAACAAGTAATGGTATTCAGTTGCGTGCTCTATTAGCAGCCTATCTAGCGGCGCCAATTTCGCGACGCGTCCGCTAGCTGTCTCCTCACACACAATCATTGTATAAGTAGCCGTGGCTTTTGCGCTATTGTTGATCCAGTTTATAAGCAGTCTTAAGAACTCAAAATTATGCGTCAGCAGAAACAGTTGCTTCGCATTTTGCGTTTCGTTCTTTAAAAAAGAAAAAGCCTGGTATATTGCTGACGCGTCCAAACTTGATATTGGATCGTCTATTGCCACGACTCCTTCTGTGAGATCAAAGTCTTGATCCTTCAGCTGCACCAAGAAGTATAGAAACGCAATAGCTGTCTTCTCACCTTCGCTGAGCCGCTTGGCGGCTTTTCCCCGGCGGAGTACCCGATACCCTTCTTCGTCGGATTCGAACTTGAGATCGGTGCGCCCTAAAAACTGCCTCAGGTGCGCTGTAAGATTTTCGCCGCCAGCATGGGCATTGGACACCTTCGCCCGTTTTGAAGCTATCGACGCCGCCAACGATTCCATGCTGCGTTGGTCGGGTAGCGTTTCTCCACCGTCCCGCAGGAGTGCAGCCTCCTGTTTGAGTTCGTCCGCCCTCTTTGAGAAGTCGTCGACCTGGGGCTTAATGCCGAGCAGATAATGGGCTTCGATCGCGGCGCGCGCGGCAGACTTTTCTTCATTGAAGCGAAGAGATTTCTGATTGTGCGTAAGAATGATACCGTTGATCTTTTCAAAGGCATCATTGAGTCCGATACCTTCGCATGTCCCTGTGATCTCGTAAGCCGTTGTCCGTAGAGTCATCTTTTTTGTCAGTTCATCTCGCAGACCCTCGAGCTTCTTTGATAGTGCAGCAGCCTCATGCTGGCACGCGCTCTGTGCGGATTCGTATTCGCCTCGAAGTTCAGTATATAGGGCGAGTTTGTCAGGTAGATGTATTATGCTGATTTCAGATCTAAGGTCGTCAATTTCAAATATTGCTGCTTCCAAAAGGTCCTTTAGTTGTTGATCTTGAGCGCTAAAATGATTTGCTAGCGCCTTGAGGCGCTCGGCCGATATTGATTGATCGCAGAACTCACACCGGGATTGGCCATCCTTGTGAATATGCAAGCCACTTTCCACCCAAACCGAGATATCGGGATTTTTAGATAGCCGCTCTATTACTGCCGCTTGGGCCGATTGAAGGGTCAGTTCGCGGCATCTGTTTGCGGTGGCGGCCATCAGGGCAATCACATCGTTGGACACCCCAGGAAATTTGACTAGCTGGAGTTCAGGCATTTGTTCCTGCCTGAGTGTCGTTCGATAGATTGAAAGCTGCTCCTCGGAGAGCGCAACTGCGCCAGCAATTTTGGCAAACGCTGCTTCTGCATCGGGCTTCCGGTAGCTCCGGAGAGTAGACCCCATAGTGGCCTCCCCAATGGTGCTCGCAACCTGCGAAAACAAGCGTCCTCTACTCGTCTCGGTTTTTGAAAGCGATGCCTCAATCGCGGCCACACGCACCGTCCGACCTTCCAACGTGATAATCTCGGCCTTTAGCTCCTCCGCTAAAGCCTTGTTCTCTTCGCCAAGTATCAGAATATGACGTAGTGGGTCTTGGAATCGACCAATGCTTGCTTCCACATAATCGCTATTGAACACGCGGACCTTGCGCGGGTAGGTCGTCTTATGCGTGAGAATGCCGGACTGGCTTTCAACGGTATACTCCAGCGTAGGGTGCTCGGGGTGTGTGCCATGAGCTAGACTAGCCAAAAGGCGCGACAACGTTGTCTTACCGGAGCCGTTTTCCCCGTAGATCACGTTATATCGCTTGAAGTCTGGATGCTTTGCAGGAGCCGTATAGCTCTCAAAGACTCCAAGGCCTTTGATCGACTTTATTTGCGTAAGCATGTGCCTTTGGGCTCCGGAAACACTTCACTCAGACGGAGGACTTGCTTCGATCGCGAGCACATCGAGGCTCTCAATCTCCTGTAAAGCCCGTCCAGCAATGCCTTGCAGATCCCCATACATCCCAACCGTCGACTCGATGACCCCCCGGATCTGCTCCTCGCGCTTCGCCCAAAGCCTCGTCATCGACTTCCGCTCGCGCTCCAGGTCGGTTTGCATATCCCCGAACCGCTCGACGATCGCCTCGATGCGGTGTCGGAACCGCGGCCCGGTCAGATACTGGTAGACCAGCTCCATTTTGGTCTGCTGGCCCTCGGACGCCTGACGCGCGCCGGCCAGCTCAATCAAAGTCTGACGCAATGCGAGCGCCACCGGGATCATGCAGCGCGCCTCGGTGACCCAAACCCCGTCAACCTGATCAAAGGCCTCCACACCCTTCGGCAAGGCGTTGGAGACGATGAGTGCGATCTCCGCCTTAGCGGTGCGCTGATCCTCGCGCAGCTTCGGCAACCAGGTGTCGCTCCAGTTCTTGGTCCGCTTGGATTCCCAGAGAATGGTCCCGCAGATCTGACCTGACGGTCCCACCACCCGGTGCAACACGTCACCGCCGAATTCCCCCTTGGGCACGGGCTCGATGATGTCCCGCGGAAACTTCGCCCGCAGCACCGCCTCCAGCTCAATCTCAAAGGCCTCGCCCTGCAGCTGCTGGGAACCCTGCTCGGCCTTCCGTCGCAGCTCCTCGATCTGACGCTGCATGGAGGCGATCTGCTCCTCCTTCTCGGTGACCTTCAGTTTGAGGCCGTCCTCGGCTTCCTGGCGGGCCTTGTCGCGCACCGCGACCAGCGACTCCTGCACCTTCTTTTCGACCGTGACATCCAGCTCGCGCCTGGCATCGTCCAGCTCACGCTGCTTCTTCATCAGCTCGGCCTGGACCTTCTGCGCCTCGCCAAGCTTCACGTCCTTGTCGGCTACGATCTGCTGCAGCTCGGCGACCTCTTTGGCCCGCTGCTCCAGATCCGCACCGAGGGCCAACCGCGCCTTCTTGGCCTCCTCGGCCGCCACCCGCTCGCGCTCGACTTTCAGCTGTGCGGCGACCTGGTCGGCCACGGATTCCTTGGCCTTCTCCACCGCTTCCTGCTGCTCGCGAACCACAGCTTCACGCTTGAGGATCTCTTGGTCCTTCGCCGCCAGCCGCTGTTCGAACTGAAATCGGGTCTGCTGAATGAGCGGTGCGGCCAGCGACTCTGTCAGCTTCATCTCATGCTGGCAGTTGGGGCATACGATAGTGGGCTCATTCATGAACGCAGAATTCCTTGGATCTTCTTTGTTAGTGGCGCTTCGTCGCCTTTGAAGCTTGCAATCATCGCTTGCAGAAAGCCATCCGGTTCAATCCGGTCAGGTCGAAGGCATGGCCCACCTGATGGGCAAGCAAAGCGAAGAAAGCCAAGTGCGTGAGTCCGTTGCTGTCCCGGCACCCATGGATGGCATTGAGCACAACAAACCGCGCCGAATTGACTTGCGCTTCGAATCTGGCGTCGTCAGGCCATATCGGGATTACGACGATTGCGTTGATGTGATCGCTGCTTTGATACCGTTCTCAGTAAATGCCGTTGGATCTGTGCTTCAGTTTCCTTTCGGGATCTCATGTGACGCGCGCGCGACGCCGAAATCACTCTTGCCAATTTTGCGCCTGGGGCCACAGGCGGATGCATCCGGATGAGCCTCGGCTCTAATGGCGTTCCATTCCGCATCAAGCGAAGCCAGGCGCGATAATTGTTGGTTGTGGTCAACGTTCGTCGGCTCTCCAGACCCAATTCCTCTGCGAGCAAGACGGCATCTTTCGCGCCGACCCGGAAAGCAATGATGGTTCCTGCATTGCCGAACACCGCTTGCTGAAGCGTGTCTGGCAACTGGGATACGTGCTGGTTCGCGGCAACAAGCGAAAGCCGCCACTTGCGGCTTTCGGAGAGGATGGTCGCAAAGCTCTCGGTTGCGAAGTTCTGGAACTCATCGACATAGAGCGTAAAGTCCCGCCGATCGGCTTCGGGAATGTGCCGGCGCGCTTCGGCCGCCTGCGCGAAGCCCGATATTAGCAACGCGCCGAGGAGGTGCACGGGCTCGGTCCCGAGGCTGCCCTTCGACAGATTGACGATCAGGACCTTGCCGCCATTCATGATGTTCGGAATGTCGAGCGTCGAGCTGGTCTGGCAGAGGATCGATCGCAGGAACGGGTTCGACAGCAGGATGCCGATCTTGTTCTGGAGAGGCGAGATCGCCTCATTGCGGAAGCGCTTGTCGTAGGCCGAATATTCCGTCCGCCAGAAGCTGCGAACGATGGGATCTTCGCAGCGCCGCGCAAGCCATTCGCGATAGGGATCGTCGACGAGCAAGCGGGGAAGCCCGAGCAGGCTTTGATCCTTGGTATCGAGCAAGAGCCGCAGCGAGTGGGTGAGGATATATTCGAGCCGAGGTCCCCAGCTCTGGTTCCAGATGTTCTTAAACGAGGAGACGATGTTGGCGGTCGCCGTCGCTCGATCGGCGGCGGCCACGCCCGAGAGGGGATTGTAGGCGAAGGTGAACTCACGGTCGGATGGATCGAGATAGATCACGTCATTCATTCGGGCGGCAGGCGTGGCCGCTGCGATCGCCTGGCTCGCATCGCCATGCGGATCGAGGAAGCAAAATCCCGCGCCACCAACAAGGTCGGATTGCATGAGGTTGCCGAGCAGCCCAGTCTTGCCAGTGCCGGTCTGGCCGATGATGTAAACGTGCCTGCGGCGATCCTCTTGCAGCAAAGGCACGCTCTCGCCGGACGAGAGCGTGCCCAGAATGGTGAATTTGTCCGTGTGCATAGGCCGGCGACTGAGCCGTGCCGAGTGTTCGTGCCGGTGGTACGAGCTTCGGTTGGTGCCAAGCGCCGACCTTTGTACGCGGTCGCCCGCGCAAAGAGCGGCCTACGGTCATTATAGGTGATTGAACCGTGCCGGTTTGCGGATCGATGTCTGCGGATAGGTGCAGGCTGGGGACGAGAAGCGTGAACAGTCGAAGTGGAGGCCCGTTCGATCGTGGGAGCGGGCCAATCTGTTCCGCGCCAGTTCGTCGTGCCGCTTAAGCGGCCGACCCAAGGGGCTTTCCCGCGGCGAGGTGCCCTTGTGGTCCGAGCGCGTGGCGTGCTGGCCTCCGGCAGGGGACAGAAGGGCACTTGGGTCGGGCGTGATAACGCACGCGAACTGGCGCGGAAGTGTTGGTTCTTCGCCGCTTTTCTCGGAACGCGTGGCATATACGGGATGTATGACCGGATATGCCAGTCGATTAATGTGGTGGAGCGAACCGGCGAGCGCAAAGCGACCGCCGGAAATCGAGCACGGATGTCGTGGGATCAGAGGAGGTGATCGATCTCCTTGGCGAAGCCAGGGACGGTTTCGATCGCATCTTCGATCACATCGAGGCGCTGGTGGAGGCGCTTGAACTCATTGAGGACCAGGCGGCTCAGTCGCTCAAGATCGGGCTCGGACATGGGCCATCATTGTAGCATACGGCCAGCCAGTGCCACTTCATTGCACTGGCGCCGGGACGGTGGGCGCGTCTGCAACCGTCGCTGCCGTATTGGCGCTAAGTCATTCGGGAGGTCGGATAATCCGGCCAAGACGCAGCCAAAAGAGAAAGACCCTCGTGAGAGGGTCAGTATTCATCGGCGCGCATGATAGTAAGCACGCGGACGGTTCGCAGGGGATCGGCGGGATCGTCCGAACCATGCCGCATGTCCCAGGCGAAATAATCGATCTTGCCGTAATACGTGATGCCATCATGCTCGACCCTGACAAAGTCGTGCTCGCGGTGCGGATCGTTATCCCCATCGAAATCAACGAACGCCCGCACCTTGGCCAGCAAGGCCATCTTGTCCTGCTCGGCGAGATCATCGACGCCTTGGGTCAACATAACCTTGCCGCCGACAAACGATCTGCGAAACGCATCGTTCAGTTCGCGAATGCGCGTCGTCCTGTCCATTGGTCGTTCCTCCGCACGAACGACACCCGACCATCGGATGCCGGAGGATGCGGAGGAATCTTGGGAACAGCCTGCCCCTGTTGAATATTGTACCAGCCCCGGCACCTAATCAGGCACCCGAAGCAAGCGTCGTAAATCAGATATTGTCCGACGCATAAAATATGGCGCTGTTGAGCCATTCCCTGCCGTTGCCTGGGCGAGAGAAATCCTCAGGCGGCAATTTCCTGCGCGATGCCGAGGTGCTTCTCGACAACGCCGACACGTCGGATCAGATGGTCGATCTCCTTGGTGAAGCCCGCATGATTGCCCACTTGCGTTTCGATCGCGTCGAGGCGCTGGCGAATGTCGCGCATCTCGTCCCGGGCTGACGTAAATCCCTCCTGCATCTGGTTGCGGAGGGACAAAAGGTCGTCTTTGGTTGCCAACCGTTCAACGTCATCTTTGGTCGCCATCTTTTCGACGATGTAGCCGAGGGTGTGGGTGATCTCCTTGGTCTCGTCGTTCATCCGGTCAGTATATCACGAGCTTGCTGCACGCACCGACAGCGGCCTGTGAATCGCCAGCCTCTAGGATGTAGGGCGAGCCGGGTTTCAAGAATCCGTCGGATCATGCTGCTGACCTGCGGCTACCCGATGGCTGTTCCGTCTCGTCTTCCTTGAAAATGCATTCCCTTCTGGGTCTTCTTCTTATGAGTATTCTTAGATGCGTATTCTTATATAGAGAGATCGGCAAATTTAACCGCTCTTGATCGGCTGTTATTGCCGTTCTTGAACGGCAAATATTGCCGGTCAGGAGCGGCGGGGGCCGGGCTGTTTCTTGACCGTCAGGTGCAGCCGATAGAGATTGGTTTTGCCGAGGCCACGCTGGGTGATTTCCAGCAGGCCTGCTGTCTCGATCTCTTTCAGATAAGTGCGGATGCTGCGCTCCGCTGCTCCCATGTCTTTGGCAAGAGTGGCCTGGCCTGGAAAGCAGGCGCTGTTGTCCCAGGCATATTTGAGCAGCATCGCGTAGGCGAGCTTGGCGCCGACCGAAATGTCGTTCTTGGTCAGGATGAAATTCGGCACCTGGGTGAAGCCGTGCCGCGTCACCGGATCAGCGCCGACGATCTCGATGTTGCGCGCGATCTCGGCGAGGCGACTGGTGATCTGCTCCATGTCCTGAATTGTACACCGCGCTCGGACGGCAGCGGCGGTTATGCACAGCGCGCCGATCGGGTTCTATGCGGCCGGGTTTTCATCTCTTCGCGGGTATGGATCGGGAGAGCCGAGCAATGGCGCGATTATGCGCTGCAAGCCGCCAATCAACGTGTTGGTCTCGCGGCTGCGCTCGGTCAATTCCCTGATCTGCGCGTTCTTGGTCGCGACCTCGTCGCGGAGGAATGTGACCTCCCCTTCCAGGCGATGGATATAGCGCTCCGACAAGTCGGGACCAGCCGCGACTTGTCGCGACAGGTCGGGGCCTGCCGGCGTCTCGTGTGTTCGATCGTTATGGCTCTGCTCATGTGCGACACCAGCCGCGACAAGTCGCGGCTGGTCGGAGGGTGTCGCACTATCGTGTCGCTGGTTGTCGGGAGGCAATTGCGGGGTACTCAATGTCGCGACAGGTCGCGACGCGTCGCGTCCGGTCGTACTCGCCAGTTCCTCGATCTGCGCCAAGTGCCGCGCGACCGAAGCCGGCGTGATCATGTATTTGTCGCCGAAGGTCGTTTCCTTTCGCAGGCAGTCGAGATGGTTGTGCGCGCAGTAGCGCTGGATCGTGCGTGGGGTACGCGGATGTCCGGCATGTTCGTAGCGGACCAGCGCATCTTCGACGGTCAGGGAATAGTCGTCGGGGCTGGTCGCGGCGTGTCGCGACAGGTCGTCGCTGCTCGGGGAGGGCATGCAATGAATGATAACCCGGCGCGACGCAAGAAGCAGTGGTTGTCCACACGCTGGTCGAGAAAAGACCCCCGGGTTGGAACCGGGGGTCCGCCCTTGAAAAAGGGATATGTCACCCTTTGAGGGGTGTGCGTGCGGCGACGCGCGCTTCGATCCAGTCCAGTATCTCGGTAGTCACCCACGCGACCCTGCAAGCGCCGAGCTGCACCCTTTGGGGGAATAGGCCTTTGCTTTCGAGTCGCGCGATGTGCGCGGGACTGTACGGAATGCCAAGCGCCTTCAGCCCTTTTTTGCAAACAAGCTTCTGAGTGGTCATCGCTTCTGTCCCTTTAAAAGGGGCATCGCGATGCCGCCGGAAAACCTGCTAGCGGGCGAGCAAAGGCTAGGCGTTCAGCAAAAAGACTTCAACGGCTTTGCTCGGAAGCGATCGCCAGCAGTTTATCTGCGCTGGGACAATCGCACCGGCTCAGATGACGGCTCAGCAATTTGCCCCCTGAAGTCATCGAGCATGTCCGCCCATGCTTGCAACATCTTGACCCGCTCTGGCCAATAGGTCGCGCGATTGTATGCACGTCTGATGGCATTCGTGTCCTGATGTCCGAGCGCGGCTTCGATGACATCAGGATTGAAGCCGTGCTCGTTCAAAATCGTGCTTGCGGTTGACCGGAAACCATGGGCAGTCATCTCGTCCTTCGTGTAGCCCATGCGCCGCAAAGCCGCGTTGAAGGCGTTCTCAGAAAGCGGCCTGCGGTTCGAGCGGATTGACGGAAAGACAAGGTCGCCGTGATCGGACAGTGTCCAGATTCCCTCAACGACAGCGACAGCTTGTCTCGACAACGGCACTCCATGAGGCCGGCGCATCTTGGTGCGCTCCGCTGGTATCTGCCAAACCGCTTTGCCTAGGTCGAACTCGCCACGGCGCGCCCCTCGGATTTCGCCAGGGCGTGCGAATGTGAGAGCAGCGAATTTTAGTGCGGCGGTGATCGTCGGCCAGCCGTCATATTCATCAATCGCGCGCAGCAAGCCGCCCAACGACACCTCGTCGACGATGGCCGCCCGATGCACGACCTTGGGCGCCAAGAGCGCGCCGCGCAGGGGAAATGTCGGATCGCTCTCCGCTCGCAGCGTCACGATTGCCAGCCGGAACACACTGCTGATCGCGGCGCGCAGGCGGCGCGCGGATTCCCGGCGCCCACTTTTTTCGATGCGAAGGAGCACATCAAGAATCTCGGCCGACGTGATTTCCGCGACTGGACGATCGGTCAATCGCGAAGCCAGATCGGTCAGAAGCCATCGGTTCTTTTCGATCGTCCGGTGCGCCTTGTCCGTGGCCTTCAACCGTTCGATGTGCTCGGCCGCGATGAGGCCGAAAGTGTTTTGGGTGGCAAGGGCAGCCTGGAGCTTGGCTTCTTTGCGCTTCTGGGACGGGTCTTCACCGTTGGACAAAAGCTTTCGTGCCGCCTCACGCTTTTCGCGCGCCTCTGCGAGGCTGGTCATGGGGTAGCTTCCGCAGGCGAGGAGTTTCTCCTTGCCTTGAGATCGGTATTTTAGCCGCCACAGTTTGCTGCCGTTTGGCTGCAACAGGAGAAATAGCCCGCCACCATCGCTGATCTTGTAGGGCTTTGTCCGGGGCTTAGCATTTCGGACTGCCAGATCGGTCAGTGCCATTGGGGGTATCGGGGTTGGGGGTATCGAACGATACCCCGCGAGAATACCCCCAAAAGCGCGAGATGCAAGGCGGTTCCGCGAGACACTATGTGTCACTGGCCAGATATAACTTATTGGTTTTGAAGGACTTTGGCGCCGCTATGAGGCGCTATGTTTAGGAGGGCTGGTGCCGCGGAAGGGATTCGAACCCCCGACCCCATCATTACGAATGATGTGCTCTACCAGCTGAGCTACCGCGGCGAATGCGGCCGCCTTGTAGCCTCGACCCCCGGATTTTGCAACAGCGCGCGGGCTGGCAGGCCAAGCCCTTACAATGGCATCAGAAAGGTAATGACTGTGCCGCCACCTGCGCCGCTCGCGACCTCGAGCCTGCCGCCGACCAGTTCCGCCTGCTCGCGGGAGCCGACCAGGCCGAAACGGTTGGCTGCCGGCAGGTCCGGATCGAAGCCGCGGCCGTCGTCGCAGACCCGGATGCGCAGCTGCTGCTCGCCGTCCGCGGCGACGAGATCGGCGACGATGGCGAGCCGCCCCGCCCCCGAGTGCTTCTCGGCGTTGCGCACGGCTTCCTCCGCGATCCGGTAGGCGACCTCGGTGCGGCTGTCGGCCAGCGGGCGGACGGCCGGCTCGACCTCGCAGGCCGTGCCAAGCGCCATCCGGTGGCCGACATCGGCGGCGAGCTTTTCGAGCGCCGCGCCGAGACCGAAGTCCTTGACCGGCGAGTGGCGGAGGCCGGTCAGCGCCGAGCGCGCCATCTGCAGCCCGTCGCGGGCGGCCTCCTCCGCGAGCGCCAATTCGCGGTCGATGCCCTGGGCACTGTTCGCCCGGAGCTTGCGCACGAAGCGGATCTGGGTGACCAGCGCCAGCAGCGAATGGGCGAGGGTGTCGTGCAGGTCTCGCGCAATGCGCAGGCGCTCGCGCACGAGGGCGGCCGAGCGCGTCTCCTCGCCCATGCGCTCGATCTGGCGGGTGCGGTCGGCGACCCGCCGGTCGAGTTCCTCGTTGAGCCCCGCGAGATCGCGGTTGCTGGCCTGCAGTGCCCCGACGAGGCCCGCGAGCGACCGGCTGATGCGGGCCGCCTCGTCGTTGCCGGTGGGGATCGCCAGGGCCTCCACGCGCCCGAGGCGCAAGCTGTCGGCCGCGCTGGCAAGGCCCTTCAGGCGGCGCATCAGGCGTGCGGCGATGAAGGCGCCGATGAGGGCCGCGAGCACGCCGAACCCGGTGACGATGGCGAACATGGTCAGCGAGGCGCGATAGGCCGGCGCGAAGGCCGCCGAGGTCGGTTCGCGCACGATGGCGTGCCAGCCGAGCCCGGTGAAGGCCCCGAAGCCGCGCGAGCGGGCGACACCGGCGAGATAGCCGCCGATGACCTCGGAGTTCTCCCAGTCGGCGAGCCGGTGGGTCTCGTAGCGCGAGCCCGCGGGATTGGCGGGAGAGCCGAGCAGGACCACCCCGTCCCGGCCGACGAGCAGGATCTCTATCTGGCCGCGGCCGGCAAGGGCGGTCATCGCGTTGGCGCGCAGCGTCTCGATCCACGACCATCCCAGCGAGATGCCGAGGATGCCACCGATCTCGCCGGAGCGGTCGACGAGCGGGGCGGCCATGTCGACGAGGCGGCGCGGCTCGCCCACAGCCGTGCCCTGCACCACCGGCCCGGTCACCTGCAGGTCCGGCGGAACGACGTCCACATAGGGACCGTTGAAAGCGCCGGTGAACCATGGCCGCGATTCGACCGAATAGCCGGCCAGCCGCCCGCCGCTGCCGGCGACGACCTTGCCGAGCACGTCGACGATGCCCACCCACTCGATCTCCGGCATGTCGCCCCTCAGATCGTCGAGGACAGCCTGGCGGGTCTCGATGGTCCAGCTCAGACTCGCCGGCCCCATGACGCGAGCGGTTGCGGCGATCCATTGGCGGCGGCCGGCGAGGTTGGCGTCGATCGTGTCGGTCAGCCGCTGGGCGTGGGCGGCGAAGAACAGGCCGATCTCGCGTTCGATGGCGGCGCGCGCGGCAAGGCCCGTGACGATGCCCGAAGCGAGCGCGGCGACCAGCGACAGAATCGCGATGGACCAGCCCGTCGCCGCGGCGAGTGATCGGCGCGGGTTGGCCGAGGCGGTCAGCAACACCAGCGACGCCCGGAGGCCTGTCCGGGGGCGGCCAGCGGTCTGCAAGTGTTGGGCCGTGTCGTGCATGGAACGCGGAGCCGTCCTTCGGGCCGCACCTTTGCAGATCGCGCGCCGCGCGTCATGCTGCGCGGGCGAAGGGCGCGGCCTTCGTGCCCAGACGACGGACAGGCCGTGGACACCGCACCCCAGAACAGTGAACCGATCCGTATCCTCGTGGTCGAGGACCAGCCGCTGATCCGCCGCGCCTTCGCGGCCATGCTGGGGCTCGAGCCCGACATCGAGGTGGTCGGGCAGGCAGCCGATGGCGCGGAGGGTATCGAGTTCGTCCGCCGCTACCGCCCGGACGTGGTGCTGATGGACATCCAGATGCCCAGGGTCGGCGGCATCGCCGCGACGCGGCGGATACTCGCCGAGTTCCCGGCCACCCAGATCGTCGTCCTGTCGACCTTCGACACGGACGACCTCGTCTTTGAGGCGATCTCTGCCGGCGCCCACGCCTATCTCCTCAAGGATGCCACTGAGGCCGAGATTCTCGCCACCATCAGGGGCGTACGGCGCGGCGAGTCGCGCCTGTCGCCGAACATCGCCCGCAAGGTTATGGACGAACTACGCCGGTCGCGCGCCTCCGGTGGCGACGACGAGGCCGCCCTGCCGGGCGAGCCGCTGACCGGCCGCGAGGAGGGCATCCTCGCGCTCGTCGCCAAGGGGCGCAGCAACCGCGAGATCAGCGAGTCGCTGTCGCTCGCCGAGGGCACGGTGAAGAACTATGTCAGCCGCATCATGGAGAAGCTCGGCGCCTCCTCGCGCACGGAGCTCGCCGTGATGGCGACGCGCCGGGGCCGCCGGCCACCGGCCTGAGCCGGGCCCGCAGGCGTGACGAACGGCACGGGTCAGGCATGACGAAAGGCACTGTTACGCGTGGATTCGGCGCGCCAATGTGCAGCCCATAAGAAACCAGGGAGGACCTTCCATGTTCAAAACTATCGTTGCGGGTCTTATCGTCGCGGCGGCCATCGCCTCACCCGCCGCCGCGCAGGAGCGTGTGCGCATCGTCAATGTCGTGGAGCTGTCGGGCCCGGGCGCGACCGCGGGCACCAACTGGCGCAACGGCGCCGAGCTTGCCGCGAGCGAGATCAATGCCCGTGGCGGCATCCTCGGTCGCCAGATCGACCTCGTCCACTATGACAGCCAGACCAATCCCGGTGTGTCGCGGGCGCTGATCCAGCGCGGCATCGACGAGAATGCCTATGCCATCCTCGGCCCGGTCTTCTCCGGCCCGATCATGGCCTCGATGCAGGTGGCCCAGCGCGCCAAGATCGCCCAGATCGTCGGCGGCGAGGCGACCGGCCTCACCCGCCAGGGCAACCCCTTCATCTTCCGCACCTCGCTGAGCCAGGCCGACGCCATGCCGAAGCTCGCCAACTACATGCGCGACACGGTGCGGGCGCAGACTGTCGCCGTGGTCTGGGTCAATAACGATTTCGGCAAGGGCGGCCGCGACGCGATGATCGCGGAGCTGCAAAAGCGCAACATGCGTGTCGTCGCCGATATCGCCACCGAGCAGGGCCAGGCCGATTTCGCGGCCGACGCGATCCGCGTGAAGAACGCCAACCCGGACGCGGTCTTCGTCTACCTGAACGAGGAGGAATCGGCCCGCTTCCTGCGCGCCGCCCGCCAGCAGGGCATCGACAAGCCGCTGATCGGCGAGACCACACTGCTCGGCCAGAAGGTGATCGAGCTCGCCGGCGAAGCCGCCAACGGCGTGCGCGGCCATGTCGGCCTCTCCATCGATGCGCCGGTGCCGGCCTTCCAGGAGTTTGGCCAGCGCTTCCGCGCCCGGTTCAACGCCTCGCCGGACCATAACGGCATCAAGGGCTACATCGCCGTCTTCGCCATCAAGGCAGTGACCGAGCGCAACAACCGGTTCGACCGCGAAGCGCTCGCGGCCGGCCTGCGCGGTGCCCGTATCACCCCGGCGCAGGAACCCGGCATCCTGATCGACACGATCTGGACCGAGACCGGCGACATCGACCGCGAGAGCTTCCTCGGCGAGGTTCGCAACGGCCGGCAGGTGATCACCACGACCCTGCCGTTCATCAACCCGCCGCGGACGAACTGACACGCATTGGCCCCTCGCCCGGAGCCCGGGCGAGGGCTATCCTGACCCGTGCCGGTCAGGCTCGCGACGCATCCTTCCACGCCAACGATCAATGACGCGGCGCCCCATGGCGTATCCGCGCGGGGACGATCATGTCCGAATTCCTGCAACTGCTCCTCACGGGGCTTGCCACTGGGGCGATCTATGCGCTCGCGGCGGTCGGCTTCACGCTGCTCTGGCAGACCTCGCAGACGATCAACTTCGCCCAGGGCGAGTTCGTCATGCTGCCGGCCATCTTCGTGCTCGCCGGCATGGGCATGGGCATGCCGTTCTGGCTGGCGATCATCGTCGCCTCCGCCGTGTTCATGGTGATGTTCGGGCTCGGCTTCAAGCGCCTCGTCGTCGATCCGATGATCCGCCAGGGCGTGCTGCCGCTCGCCATCGCCACCATGGCGCTTGGCGTGCTGATGAAGGAGGGCGCGAAGGATTTCTTCTCGGCCGAGGCGCAGCCCTTTCCATCACTGGTGCCGGAGGGTTCCATTCCGGTCTTCGGCGTCAACCTGTCGCTGAAGGATCTCGCGATCTTCCTCATCGCCGTCACCGCCATCCTCGCGCTCCAGGCCTTCGTTACCCGTACGCGCACCGGGCGCACCATGCAGGCCAGCGCGCAGAACCCGGATGTCGCGCGTATCCTCGGGGTGCGTGTCGAGCAGATGATCCTGCTGACCTTCCTGATCAATGCGGCGCTGGCCATACTCGCCTCGCTGCTCGTCTCGCCGCTTTATCTCGCCAAATTCTCCAACGGCGAGGTGATCGGCCTTGCCGCCTTCATCGCCGCCATCGTCGGCGGCTTCAACCAGATCCGCGGCGCGCTGGTCGGCGGCCTCCTGATCGGCCTCGCCGACAATTTCGCCGCGGCCTATGTCTCGTCGACCTATCGCAATGCCGTGCCGCTGGCGCTGCTGGTGGTGATCATCCTGTTCAGGCCGGAAGGCCTCCTCGGCCGCAAAGAGGAGCGCACGGTATGACCGCCTTCGATCGCAACGCGCTGGCGCTGATCGCGTGCGCCGTCCTGCTCTGGTTCCTGCCGAAATCGCTCGGCGCCTACGGCTACTACGTCGCCTCGCTCTGGCTGGTAACCTCGGTTGCCGCCATGGGGCTCAACCTGACGCTCGGCTATGCCGGGCTCAAGTCGCTGGCGCAGGCGGCCTTCCTCGGCATCGGCGCCTATGCGACGGCGCTGGTCACCGCGAAGGCTGGGCTGCCCTGGTGGTCCGCGTTCCTCGTCTCCGGCTTCGTCTGTTTTGCCGTGGGGCTGATCCTCGGCTTCCCGGCCTTGCGCGTGCGTGCGCACTATCTCGGCTTCGTGACGCTGGCCTTCGCCTCGCTCGTGTTCCTCGTCGCGCGCAACGAGCAATGGCTGACCGGCGGCGTCTTCGGCTTCGCCAACATCCCCCGCCCGACCCTGTTCGGCACCAAGCTGGACGATGCCCAGGCCTTCTGGCGCTTCGTCATCGTGGTGACGGTGGTGCTTGGCCTCGCCATGTGGTGGCTCCTGCGTGGGCCCTGGGGTCGTGCCTTCCTGGCGCTGCGCGAGAATCCGGTCCGCGCCGCCAGCCTCGGCATCGACATCCGCACCTACACGCTGCTCGCCTTCGCCATCGGGGCGGCCTATGGCGGCTTTGCCGGCGCGCTCTATGCGCCGCTGGTCGAGTTCATCGATCCCGGCCCCTTCGCGCTCTCCGCCTCGTTCATGATGCTGCTGCTCGTCGTGGTCGGGGGGCAGGGCTATTTCCTCGGCCCCTTCGTCGGCGCGCTGGTGGCGGTCGCCCTGCCGGAATATCTGCGCTTCACCGGCGGCTATTACCTGATCGTCTTCTCGGCCTTCGTCATCGTGCTGCTGATCGTCTGCCCGCAGGGCCTCGTCGGTCTCGCCGAGCGTGCGGTGGAGGCCCTGCGCGGGACCCGCAGCCGCGAGGAGCGCGGTGAGCGAACGGCGGAAGCAGCGCTCGCCGAGGTGAGCAAGCCATGAGCGATAAACCTGTCCTCGAGGTCAGCAACCTCACCCGCCGTTTCGGCGGCATCACCGCGGTCGACGGCGTGTCCTTCGCGGTGAGGCCGGGCGAGGTGCTGGGTATCATCGGGCCGAACGGCTCGGGCAAGTCGACCCTGTTCAACTGCATCCTCGGCCAGCTCGTACCGAGCGAAGGGGCCATCCGGCTCGATGGTGCGGATGTCACGGGGATGCGGCCCGCCGAACTGAACCGGCGCGGCGTCGGACGCACCTTTCAGCTGCTGCAGGTCTTCCCCAATCTGTCCGTGCGCGAGAACCTGATCCTGGCGGGCCAGGAGCACCAGGGCTCCATGGTCTCGCGCCTGTTCGGCCGGCCGGATGCCGGGCTGACGCAGGCCGCAGACCGGATGATCCGCTTCTTCCGGCTGGAGCATCTCGCCGAGGAGCGTGCCGCGCGGCTTTCCTATGGCCAGCAGAAGCTGCTCGACGCCGCCATGGCCTTCATGGCGGGGCCGCGCCTCGTCCTGCTCGACGAGCCGGCAGGCGGCGTCAATCCGACCATGCTGGGCGCGCTGCACGACCGCCTCAAGGCGATCAACGCGGAGGAGGGCGCGACCTTCGTCGTCATCGAACACAACATGGAATTCGTGATGAGCCTGTGCTCGCGCGTCATCGTACTGGCGGAGGGCCGCATCCTCGCCGAGGGACCGCCGGACGAAGTGCGCAACAACCCTGCTGTCATCGAAGCCTATCTGGGCCATTGAGGGAGGGACGACCATGACTGACGCGATCCTGACCCTGAGCGACGTCGTCGCCGGCTATGGCCGAATGACCATCCTGAACGGGACGACGCTCGCTGTGCCACGCGGCGCGATCACCACGGTGATCGGCCCGAACGGCGCCGGCAAGTCGACCGTGTTCAAGACCGTCTTCGGGCTGCTGCCGGTGCGCGAGGGGCACATTGTCTTCGACGGCGCCGATATCACCAACCGGTCGCCGCGCGACCTCCTGAAGGCCGGCATCGTCTATGTGCCGCAGGGGCGCAACATCTTCCCCGAACTGAGCGTGCGCCACAATCTGGAGATCGGCGCAACCACGGCCTTCGGCCACCCGGACATGCCCGGCCGCATCGCGGCGGCGCTGGAGCGCTTCCCCTCGCTGAAGGGCAAGGCCGACGCGCAGGCCTCGACGCTCTCGGGCGGCCAGCAGAAGCTGCTTGAGGTCGCGCGCGGGCTGCTGCTCGACCCGAAGCTGATCCTGATCGACGAGCCCTCCATCGGGCTGTCGCCGATCATGGTGCAGGAGGTGTTCCGCACCCTGCAGAGCCTGCGCGACAAGGGCGTCACCATCCTGATGGTCGAGCAGAACGCGCGCTCGGCGCTTGCCGCCTCCGACCACGCCATCGTGCTGGAGCTCGGGCGCACCCGCATGACCGGCACCGCGCAGTCGATCCTCCACGACCCGCGGGTCGGCAAGCTCTTCCTCGGCGGCACGCTGGACGAGGAAGCCGCCTGACGGCGTTAGCCGGGCAGGAAGGCCATGCGACCGCCGACGTCCGTGACGGCCTCCACCGGCGCGCGGTAGAGCGCTTCGAGCCGCTCCGCGGTCAGCATCTCGCGGGCCGGCCCGGCCGCGATCACGCCACCGTCGCGCAGCAGCGCCACCCTGTCGGCATGGCCGAGCGCCTGGTTCGGGTCGTGCGTGGTGAACAGCACGCCGAGCCCGTCGGCGGCGAGCTGGCGCACCTGCGCCATGACTTTCCCCTGGTTGCCGAAATCGAGGCTCGCGGTCGGCTCGTCGAGGACGACGAAGCGCGGCTCCTGCGCGAGCGCGCGCGCGATCAGCACGAGCTGTCTTTCGCCGCCCGATATCATCGTCGTCGGCCGTTCCGCGAGATGGGCGATGCCGAGCCGGTCGAGCATGGCCAGGGCGACGGCGCGGTCGTGGGCGGAGGGCCGGGCGAACAGGCCTCCGTGTGCGGTGCGCCCCATCAGCACCACCTCGAAGGCGGTGAAGGCGAAGGTGCCGGAATGGACCTGCGGCACATAGCCGATCAGCCGGGCGCGCTCGGGGATCGAGAAGGCCGAGAGCGGCCGGCCGTCGAGCGTCACCGAACCGCCCTGCGGCGGGATGAGCCCGAGCAGCGTCTTCAGCAGGGTGGTCTTGCCGCCGCCATTGGGTCCAAGAAGCGCCAGCACCTCGCCGGAGCCGATTGCGAGCGTCACCGCGCGCCCGACGGGGTGGCGCGGATAGCCGAAGGCGAGCGCGTTGGCGGCAAGGCTCACGACCAGCCTCCGCGCGCGGTGGCGAGCAGCCAGATGAAAAAGGGCGTGCCGATGACGGCGGTCAGGATGCCCAGCGGCACCTCCACCGGTCCGACCGTGCGGGCGAGCGTGTCGATCAGCAGCAGATAGCCGCCGCCGAGCATGGCGCTGGCCGGAATGAGCTTGCCGAAGTCCGGCCCGACCAGGAACCGCGCCAGATGCGGCACCACGAGCCCGACCCAGCCGATGATGCCGGCCGCCGCGACGCTCGCCGCCGTCACCAGCGTCGCCGCGGCGACGATGACGATCCGCAGCGGCCCGGTCGGCAGGCCGAGCGCGCGGGCCTCCTCCTCGGGCAGCGACAGGGCGTTCATCCGCCAGCGCAGCGCCATCAGCACGAGCGCCCCGAGGACGACGGGGGTGATCAGCGGCACGAGGTCGCGGGAATTGCTCGCCGACAGGCTGCCGAGCAGCCAGAACGTCATGGCCGGCAGCTGGTTGTAGGGGTCGGCCAGCACCTTGATCAGCCCGACGCCGGCGCCGAGCAGCGCGCCCACGACCACGCCGGTCAGCACCAGCGTCAGGATCGGGTCGCCGGACCGGATCGTCGAGCCGACCGCATAGACGGCGGCGACCGCCAGCAGGCCGCCGGCAAAGGCGGCTGCCTGGATGCCGAAGATGCCGAAGGACAGGAAGATGCCGAGGACCGCGCCGAGCGCCGCCCCCGACGATGCGCCGAGGATATCGGGCGAGACGAGAGGGTTGCGGAACAGGCCCTGAAAGGCGGCCCCGGCTATGGAGAGCGCCGCGCCGCAGGCAAGCGCCGCAAGGACGCGCGGCCCGCGAATGTTGAAGACGACAGCTTCGATGGACGGGGAGAGGCCCGAGGGCGTTCCGGTCAGTCGCGACCAGAGGGCGAGCCCGAGTTCCGGCAGGGTCACCGGGAAACGGCCCACCGCGAAGGCGACAGCGATGCCGACCACCAGAACGCCGAAGGCGACGGCGCTGCCGCCGATGGAACGGGCCTGCATGGTCAGTCGCGTCCTTCCAGCACGCGGTCGAGCTGCGCCTCGGTCGGGGTCACCTGATAGAACAGGCTGTAGAAATCGCGCGTCAGCGTGCGGATGTCCTCGGGAAACAGGTCAGGATAGAGGATCTTCGCCAGCCACCAGAGCCCTGCCATGCGGTTGACCGAAGGCGGGAAGTCGACCCAGCCGAAGGGCAGCTTCGGGGACAGGTGGACACGGCCCTCGCGCACGGCCCTGACGCCGGCCCAGGCGGGATCCGAACGCACGTTCGCCGCGAAGGTCTGGTCGATGGTGACGATCACCTCCGGATTCCAGGCGAGCACCTGTTCCAGCGAGACGTTGGCAAGGCCTGATCCCGCCGCGCCGCGCGCGACATTCATCGCGCCGAGGAATTCGACGGTCTCGACATTGATCGAGCCCGCGAGCCCGGTCTCCAGGCCGCGCGGGCCGCGGGCATAGTAGACACGCGGCTTCTCACTGCTCGTCGATGCCTCGATGCGCGAGAGGAGCGCGCCCATGGTGTCGTCGCACCAGCCAGCGAGCTGGCTGGCGCGCCGCTCATAGCCGGTCAGCTGGCCAAGCGTGCGATAGGTGCCGGCGACGGCATGGAAGCTGCCGTCGAGCAGCGCGTAGGGAATGCCGGTCTGCTCCTGCACCCGGTCGGCGAGCTCCGCGAAGGTGCGGCGGACCGAGCCGGCGTCGAGAATGAGGTCAGGCTTCAGCGCCAGCACCAGTTCGAGATTGGCCGTGTTGCCGCGGCCGGTGATGCGGCCGACCTCGGGGCGCGAGCCGATCTCCGGCAGAAGGAATTCGCGCTCCTCGGGCCGGTTGGCGCGGGGCCAGCCGATCAGCAGGTCGGGAGCAAGGGTGTAAAGCAGGATCGCGGCCGGCGGGCCCGCCGGGAACACGCGCTCGACCTTTGCGGGAATGCGCACCTGCCGGCCAGCGCCGTCGACGACGAAGGGCGTGCGGCCGAGCGCCGGGGCGGCGAGGACCGTAGCTGTGCCTGCGAGGATCAGTCGGCGGTCGACAGGTTTCATAGCGGCTGGGCCGGCCTCTCCGCTGGCGGGGATTGGCGCGGAGATTGGCACGCTGGTGGCCCGATATGAAGCGGCAACCGCCTGAAGCGCGGGCTGTCGAGGCCTGGCCCTTCGACGCCGGTCCCAGGTCCGCTCTTTCCCGCCATCGAAGGCGGTTGTCACAACTGATATATTAGGTGTACTTGTTGGCATCGAGGGTTCTGATGCTGACTGTCGTTCGATCGAAGGACCAGCCTTGGCCGCGCGGCACCACCGCCGCGGCGTCGATCCATGCCGTTTTGCGCGACGACATCCTGTCGCTGAGGCGCGTGCCGGGATCGCAGCTCAGCGAGAAGGATATCGCGGCCAGTCACGGGGTCAGCCGCACGCCCGTGCGCGAGGCGTTGCTGCGCCTTGCCGAGGAGGGACTGGTCGACATCGTCTCGAAGTCCGGAACCTACGTGTCGCGCATTCCGATCGCGAACCTGCGGGAGGCCATCACCCTCCGGCGCGTGCTTGAGCAGTTTGCCGCGCGCGAGGCGGTTGCCCAGGCGTCCCGCAGCCAGCTCATCGAGCTGAGGGCCATCATCGCCCGTACGCACGAGGCCGCGGAGGCGCGCGACACCGAGGCATTCCACCGCGCCGACGAGGCGTTTCACGAGGCCGTCGCCACGGCTGCCCGCCATCCCGGCGTCTGGACGCTCGTGAAGCAGGTCAAGCTGCAGGTCGACCGGTTCCGCCGTCTGACGTTGCCGCTCGAGGGGCGGATGGCGCTGGTCGTTGTCGAGCACGAGGCCGTGTTGCGGGCGATCGAAGATCGCAACGCGGACGCCGCGGCCGAGGCGATGGGCAGCCATATCGAAGGGTTGCCGATCGGTCTCGACGACATCCGCCGTTTCAACCCCGACTACTTTCTGGAGGATGCTGCGCGCGGCGACCTGTTGCGCGCCTGAGCCGGAACAATCCCCGTCCGCCGCCACGGCGGACGGTAACAAGCGGCGGCATAACCGCCCGGACATCGATCACGAACAGGGTAGGGAGGTTACCCCCATGTCAGTCACTCGCCGCAGCGCGCTCATCGCAGGCGCCGGTCTCGCCACTCTTGCCACTCCGCTTCGCGCCCAGGGCGCCAAGCTCAAATGGGCGCACGTCTACGAGACCGGCGAGCCCTATCACACCGAGGCCGTCTGGGCCGCTGGCGAGATCGCCAAGCGGACCAATGGCAAGTACCAAATCGACGTCTTCCCCGCCTCGCAGCTCGGCAACGAGAACCAGATCAACGAGGGGCTGGCGCTCGCCACCGTCGACATGATCTACACCGGCGTCGCCTTCGCCGGCTCGATCCACAAGCCGATCGCGATCACCAACGCACCCTACGTGCTGCGCGACTTCAACCACTGGAAGAGCTATCGCGACTCGCCGCTGTTCCGGCAGATCGCTTCCGGCTACGAGGGTCGCACGCGGCACAAGGTCACGGCGCTGACCTATTACGGCGAGCGGCACGTGACCGCCAACAAGGCGATCAACAAGCCGGAAGACATGCGGGGCATGAAGTTGCGTGTGCCGCCCGCGCCGCTGTTCCTGATGTTCACCAAGTCGGTCGGCGCGAACGCGACGCCCATCGCCTTCGCCGAGGTCTATCTGGCGCTTCAGCAGGGCACGGTCGACGGCCAGGAGAACCCGCTTCCCACCATCATGGCGAAGAAGTTCTACGAGGTGCAGAGCCACATCATGTTGACCGGCCATATCACCGAGTCACTGCTCTCCATCGTCGGCACCCATGTCTGGGGTCGTCTCAACGATGGTGAGAAGGCGATCTTCTCGGAGGTTCTGATGCAGGCCGCCTCCCGCGCGAGCGACCAGATCCGCGAGAGTGAGCAGAAGCTGGCCGAAGAGTTCCGCAAGCTCGGCAAGACCGTGGTCACGCCGGACCGTGCGGCATTCCGCGCCGCCGCACTGCCGCTGCACAACGACGTGGCCTCGGGCGCCGGCTGGTCCAAGGCGGAGTACGACGCGCTGCAGGGCCTCGCCCCGGCCAGCTGACGGCGTGAACGCACGGGCGCCGGGTCAGCCGGCGCCCGCCACTTCCCTCCTTGCAACGGGACGGGCGCGCAAGGCCCGGCCCGCGAGATAGCCTCATGTCGGAACTCCCGAAATCCCCGTCCGTGCCCGGCGCAGACGAACTCGAGAACGTGCACCTGATCGTCGCGACCGACGAGGAAGTGAAGATCGAGTATTTCCCCGAGGACTGGATCGCGATCGCGGTCTTCTGGGGGCTCGCCATCATCGTCTTCCTGCAGTTCTTCACGCGCTACATCATGAACAACTCGCTCTCCTGGACCGAGGAGATCGCCCGCTACATGCTCATGGTGCTGGTCTTCGTCGGTGGCGCGATTGTGACCCGCCGCCGCACCCAGATCGCGGTCGAGCTGGTCAGCAACGTGATGAAGGACGGCATCGCGAAGCGGGCCCTTCTTGCATTCGTCGGTATCGCGAGCCTCGGCTTTCTTGCCATCCTCGCCTGGCTCTCGGTTCTCATCACCGATCGCATGCACAACCTCTACATGACGGTGTTCGACTGGCCGATGTCCCTCGTCTATGGCGGCGTCGCCATCGGCTGTTTCCTGATGGTCTACCGGCAGTCGCAGATCCTCTGGCGCGACGCGCGTTCGGGCTTCCGCCGCGAGCCCGACCTTCCCCACGACAAGAACGACTGAACGGGCGCCCGCATCATGACGATCGTCATCTTCATCTTCCTGGCTGCGCTGCTCGCGGGCATCCCGGTCTTCATCGCGCTGGCGGGTTCGGCGCTCGTCTATACCCACTTCATCGCCTACATCCCCGACTTCGTCGTGCTGCATCGGATGGCGGGAGGGCTCGACTCGTTCCCGCTGCTTGCGGTGCCGTTCTTCATCTTCGCCGGCAACCTGATGAACTCGGCGGGGATCACCAACAAGATCTACGACTTCGCCGTCGCGGTCGCCGGCTGGATGCGCGGCGGCCTCGCGCAGGTGAACATCATCGGCTCGGTGATTTTCGCCGGCATGTCGGGCACCGCCATCGCGGATGCCGCGGGCCTCGGCACGATCGAGATCAAGGCGATGAAGGACCACGGCTACTCGACCGAATTCGCGGTCGGCGTCACGGCCGCCTCATCGACACTCGGGCCGATCATCCCGCCGTCGCTGCCCTTCGTCATCTACGGCATGATGGGCAATGTCTCGATCGGTGCGCTATTCCTCGGTGGCGTCATTCCGGGCGTCGTCATGACAGCATTCATGATGGCCTATGTCTGGTGGTGCGCCCGCAAGTACAATATGGGCCGCGACCAGGTGTTCCGCTGGTCGGTGCTCGGCTACACGTTTATCGCGGCGCTGCCGGCCCTGATGACGCCGATGATCATTATCGGCGGCATGACCTTCGGCTGGTTCACGCCGACCGAGGCCGCCATTGCGGCCTGCGCCTGGGCGCTCATCCTCGGCTTCCTGCTCTACGGCTCGCTGACCCTGAAGCGCCTTTACAAAGTCACGCTCGACACGATCGAGACCACGTCCGGCGTGCTGCTGATTGTTGCCGCGGCGTCGCTGTTCGGCTGGGTCCTGACCACGACCCGCCTGACGGAACTGGCAGCCGAGAGCCTGCTCTCTATCACCACTAACCCCTATGTCATCCTGATCCTCGTCAACATCCTGCTGCTGGTCATCGGCTGCTTCCTGGAACCAATCGCGTCGATCAGCATCCTCGTGCCGGTGCTGATGCCGATCCTGCTCAAGGTCGGCATCGATCCCGTCCATTTCGGAGTGATGATGACACTCAACCTGATGATCGGCCTCTTGCACCCGCCGCTCGGCATGGTGCTGTTCGTCCTAGCCCGAATATCCGGAATGAGCGTCGAGCGGACGACCGTGGCGATCCTGCCCTGGCTGATCCCGCTGCTGCTGTCGCTTGCCGCCATCACCTTCATTCCGGAGCTGACGCTGTGGCTGCCGCGACAGATGGGCATGCTGAAGTGAGGCGGGCGCCGCGCTTCACCAGGTGTCGATGAAGGACCGCTTCTTGCCGCGCCGCGGCAGGGGCGGGACGATGGTCGTCAGGCCCCGGCTGATCCAGGTGCGCGTGTCCGCGGGGTCGATCACATCGTCGATCTCGAGCAGCGAGGCCATGTTGATGGCCTTGCCGCGGGCATAGAGGCCATCGACGCGGCGGCGGTACTCGGCCTCGCGCTTCGCCGGGTCGTCGATGGCGGCGAGTTCGTTGCGGTAGCCGAGCCTGACCGCGCCTTCGAGGCCCATGCCGCCGAACTCGCCGGTCGGCCAGGAAACGTTGAAGAGCGGATTGTGGAAGCAGCCCGCCGCCATGGCCTGCGCGCCGAGACCATAGCCCTTGCGCAGCACGACCGTGAAGAACGGCACGGACAGGTTCGCCCCGCCAACGAACATGCGGCAGACGCGGCGCACCTGGGCGGTCGCCTCCACGTCAGGCCCGACCATGAAGCCGGGCGTGTCGCAGAGCGAGATCACCGGCAGGTCGAAAGCGTCGCACATCTGCAGGAAGCGCGCCGCCTTGTCGGCTGCCTCCGCGTCGATGGCGCCGCCGAGGTGCAGCGGATTGTTGGCGATCAGCCCCATCGGCCGGCCCTCGATGCGGATGAGAGCGGTCACCATGCCGTGTCCGAAGCCGCGGCGCAGTTCGAGCACGGAGCCCGTGTCGGCGAGCCCCTCGATCACCGTGCGGATGTCATAGGAGCGCAGCCGGTTCTCGGGAATGGCGTTGCGCAGCGCGCGCTGGTCGGTGGCCGACCAGTCCTTCAGCGGTCCCTGGAAGTAGGACAGGTAACGTTTGGCGGCGACAACCGCTTCCGCTTCGTCGCGGACCAGCACGTCGATGACGCCGTTGCGCCACTGGACCGGCGAGGGACCGATGTCTTCCGGCTTGAAGACGCCGAGGCCGCCGCCCTCGATCATGGCCGGGCCGCCCATGCCGATATTGGAGTTCTCGGTGGCGATGATCACGTCGCAGCAGCCGAGTAGTGCCGCATTGCCGGCAAAGCATCGCCCGTTGACGACGCCGACGAGCGGGATGAGCCCCGAGAGCCGCGCCAGCGCTGCGAAGGTCGGCACGTCGAGGGCCGAGGACTTCAGGTTCTCCTTGTCCGTTTCGCCCGGGCGTCCGCCGCCGCCTTCGGCAAACAGCACCAGCGGGCGGTGCAGTTCGGCGGCGATGTTGAAGATGCGGTCCTGCTTGCCGTGGCCATGGGTGCCCTGGGTGCCCGCGAGCACCGAATAGTCGTAGGCGACGACGACGGTCGACGCTCTCTCCTGTCCGACCAGTCCGGCATTGACGGTGCCCCAGCCGGTCACCACGCCGTCGGCGGGCGATATCCTGAGCAGTTCCTCCATCGAGCGCCGGCTGCGCTGGCCGGCGACGGCGAGAGCGCCGTATTCCATGAAGCTGCCGGGATCGCAAAGATCGAGCACATTGGCACGTGCGGTGCGTCCGCCAGTCTTCGCCCGCCGGGCCACCGCCTCGGTCCGCGCCTCGTCGAGGGTCAGGCGCTTGCGGGCACGAACCTCGGCAAGGTCCGGCCGGATGGCGTCGAGGTCGACGGCCGCGGTCTCGGCCGCGCCTTCGGCGCCGGTGTCGCGTGGCTCGATATGGACGATGGCCTGGCCGGGGTTGAGCACGTCGCCCCTGGTCGCGTCGATCCGGCGCACGATGCCGCCGGTCGGGGCGGCGATGACGTGCTCCATCTTCATGGCTTCGAGCACGGCGATGGTCGCACCGGGCCGGATTTCCTGACCGATATCGAGATCGAGCGCGACCACGAGGCCCGCCATCGGCGCGACCACCGGTTCGGTGCCGGCGGGGCCGTCGGCCTGCTGTGTCGCTGCGGGCGCCATCGGCGCAGCGCCGGCAAGCGCCATTGGAGGCCGTCTGGCGGCTTCCGCGACGAGCGCTGGGGCATGGATGTCGATCGTGCGGGTGGTCACGCGGTTGGTCGCGACGTCCTCGCGTTCCAGCAGCGCCGAGAGGAAGGCGGCGTTGGTGGCAACGCCCTCGATGCGGAATTCGCGCAGCGCGCGGCGCGCGGCGCGTATGGCTGTGGCGTAATCCGCAGCCGGCTCATGGATGATGAGCTTGCCGAGCAGGGAATCGAAGGCCGCGCTCGTGCGGTAGCCGGCATAGCCAAACCCGTCGACGCGAATGCCCGTGCCGCCCGGCGGCTCATAGACCGTGATCTGGCCGCCGGCAGGCAGAGCGCTGCCGTCGGCCTGCATGGTCTCCATGTTGATGCGCAGCTGAATGGCATGGCCGCGCGGCGCGGGCACCTGGTCCTGTGTCAGGCCAAGGTCCTTCAGGCTTTCGCCGCCGGCTATACGAATCTGGCTCTGCACGAGGTCAATGCCGGTGACGGCTTCGGTGACGGTGTGCTCCACCTGCAGGCGCGGATTGGCCTCGATGAAGACAATGCGGCCTTCCTGCGCCGCGTCGACCAGGAACTCGAAGGTGCCGAGGCTGCGATAGCCGACCTTCTTCGCCATCGTCACGGCCGCCTTGGTGATCCGCTGGCGCAGGCCATCGTCGAGGGTCGGGCTCGGGGCGATCTCGACGAGCTTCTGGTGCCGCCGCTGGAGCGTGCATTCGCGTTCGCCGAGATGGACCACCTCGGTGCCGTCGCCGACGATCTGAACCTCGATGTGGCGCGCTTCCGCAATCAGTTCCTCGACATAGAGGTCGCCATTGCCGAAGGCGGATTTCGCCTCCGACGACGAGCGCGTCCAGGCCTCGGCGAGTTCGGTCGCGCTGCGGGCGACGCGCATGCCGCGCCCGCCGCCGCCGGCAACCGCTTTCACCATGACCGCGCCGCCCTGCCCGAGGGAGGTGAGGAAGGCCTGCGCGGAGGCGGCATCGGACGATCGGCGCGATCCGGCGAGCACCGGCACGCCACAGGCCACCGCCAGCTCGCGCGCGGCTGTCTTGTCGCCGAACAGGCGCAGCATCTCCGGCGTCGGGCCGATGAAGGTCAGCCCGGCCGCCGCGCAGGCCGCGGCGAAGTCGGCATTTTCGCTGAGGAAGCCGTAGCCGGGATGCACGGCATCGCAGCCGGCGGACTTCGCCGCCGCGATCACCGCGTCGATGTCCAGATAGCCGGCCGCACCGCGGCCGGGCAGAGCGACCGCCTCCTCGGCGCGCAGCACGTGGAGCGACTGGGCATCATCAGTGGAATGGAGCGCGACCGAGCGCAGGCCGAGACTTGCCGCGGCGCGCGCTATGCGGATGGCGATTTCGCCGCGGTTGGCGATGAGGATGGAGGTGAGGCTCATGGGTTTTGCATCGCGCCTTCTGGCAAGCGTTCGGTTGCCAGCAGATGGCAGGCCGCGTGGTGGCTGGTTCCCGGCGCGTCGTAGCTCTCTGGCCGCTCGCGTGCGCAGAGCGGAAGCGCGACCGGGCAGCGGGGATGGAAGTGACAGCCCGACGGCGGGTCGAGCGCGCTGGCGATCTCGCCGAGCAAGGCGGCATCGGGCAGGACATGATCGGGGTCCGGCTGCGGCACGGCTTCGAGCAGGGCGCGCGTATAGGGATGCGAGGGCACGCCGAACACATCTTCCGTCTCACCCTGTTCGACGATGCGGCCGAGATAAGCGACCGCGGTGAGCGTCGAGAAATGCTCGACCAGCGCGAGATCGTGGGCGATGACCAGATAGGTCAGCGCGAATTCCTGCTGGATGTCGGCAAGCAGGTTCAGCACCTGGGCGCGGATCGACACGTCGAGCGCGGAGACCGGCTCGTCGAGCACCATCAGGCGCGGGCGCAGCGCGAGCGCGCGCGCGATGGCAATGCGTTGCCGCTGCCCGCCCGAGAACTCGTGCGGGAACAGCGAGGCGGCCGAGGCGGGCAGGCCGACATGGTCGAGCAACTCTTCGATCCGCCTTTTCAGGCTCGCCCGGTCGGGGCGCTCATGGGCGAGGATCGGCTCGGCAACGATGCTCGCGACGCGCATTCGCGGGTTAAGCGAGGCATAGGGGTCCTGGAACACGGCCTGAACCTGCCGGCGATAGCCCTTCAGGCCGGACCGACTCATTCCGGCGAGATCGTGGCCGTCGAACAGGATGCGCCCCGCCGTCGGCTTCTCCAGCATCAGGATGAGCTTGGCGAGCGTGGTCTTGCCGCAGCCGGACTCGCCAACCAGCGCCAGAGTCTGCCCCTCGGGCACGGTGAGGCTGATGCCATCGACGGCTTTCACCGCGCCGTAGTGCTTGGAGACCTGGTCGAGCACGAGCATCAGGCGGCCTCCCCCGCGCGCCAGCAGGCGGCGCTGTGGCCGGGACCGACGTCCGTGGTCTGCGGATACTCGTCGCAGGCGGCGACCTTCAGCGGGCAGCGCGCCGCGAAGCGGCAGCCCTCCGGCGGATCGATGAGGCTCGGCGGCTGGCCGGGTATCGCAACGAGGCGGCGGCCGCGATCGCCGATCCTGGGGATCGCGGCGAGCAACGCGCGGGTGTAGGGGTGCGCCGGATTGCGGAACACCTCGCGCACCGGCCCGGTCTCGACGATGCGCCCGGCATACATGACCGCGATGCGGTTGCAGAGGCTCGCCGCGACGCCAAGATCGTGGGTGATCAGGATGATGCCAGCACCGGTCTCCTGCTGGAGGCGGCGCAAGAGCGCGATCATCTGCGCCTGGATGGTGACGTCGAGCGCGGTGGTCGGTTCGTCGGCGATGAGCAGGCGCGGGCCGCGGCCGATCGCCATGGCGGTGACGATGCGCTGGCGCTGGCCGCCGGAGAACTGGTGCGGATAGTGGCCGAGCCGCTGCTCCGGCGAGGGGATGCGCACCCGCTGAAGCACGTCGATGGCGGCGGCGCGGGCCTGCGCGCGCGGCAGCCCGCCATGGTAGCGGAACGGCCCGGATACTTGGTCGCCAATCGAGAATACCGGGTTGAGCGAGGTCATCGGATCCTGCGCGATCATCGCGACACGCCGGCCGCGCACCTCGCGTGCGAGCACCTTCTCCGGCATGGTCGTCAGCTCCTCGCCGTCGAGGCGGATGCTGCCGGCGACGATCTGGCCGCTGCCCTTCGGCAGCAGGCGCAGGATCGACAGGCCGGTCATGGATTTGCCGGAACCGGATTCGCCGACAAGGCCAAGCGTCTCGCCCTCGCCGACGGTGAGGTCAACGCCGTCGACGGCACGCACCACGCCGCGCTTCAGGCGGATATGCGTCTTGAGACCCTCGATGGCGAGGACGGGAACCGGAGCGGTCATCACATCTGCCTCAGGCGCGGGTCGAGGCGGTCGCGAAGCCAGTCGCCAAACAGGTTGGCTGCAAGGCAGGTCAGCATGATCGCGATGCCGGGCATGGTGATCGCCCACCACGCGTTGGAGATGTACTGGCGCGCGTCGGAGAGCATCAGGCCCCAGGAGACATCCGGCTGCTGGATGCCGAGCCCGAGGAAGGAAAGCGAGGCCTCGAAGATGATCACCTGGCCGACCTGCAGGGTCGCCAGAACCAGCAGCGTGTTCATGATGTTCGGCAGCAGGTGGCGCAGGAAGATGACCGGCGTCGAGACGCCGGCGACGCGCGCGAAGGCGACGTAGTCGCGGGTCTTCAGCGACAGGATCTCGCCGCGGATGATGCGCGCGTACCAGGTCCAGTAGGTGAAGACGATGACGATGACGACGGTGCTCAGCCCCGGCTGGAGAGCGGCTGCCAGAAGCAGCGCCAGCGCGATCGAGGGGATCGACATCTGGATCTCGACGAGGCGCATGATGACCTGGTCGACGCGGCCGCCGAAATAGCCGGAGATCATGCCCACCAGCGCGCCGATCGCGCCCGAGAAGGCGATGGCGTAGAGCGAGACGATGACCGAGACGCGACAACCCGCGATGATGCGCGAGAGGATGTCGCGGCCAAGATTGTCGGTGCCGAGCGGGTGGGACCAGGAGCCTTCCCTGGCCCAGAACGGCGGCTGGAAGGCCGCGTCAAGGTCGGCATCATTGGGGTCGAAGGGCGCGACGAGACCACCGGCGATCGCGCAGAAGATGACGGTGCCGAGAATGGCGAGCGGGATGATGGGCGCGCCCCTGAGGCGGAACAGCATCGCCATTCGCGGCATCGGGACGGGCGGCGAGACGGCGTCAGTCATTGCGGATCCGCGGGTCGACGATGCCGTAGGAGATGTCGACCAGCAGGTTCGACAGCACGAACAGGATCGAGGAGAACAGCACGCCCGCCTGCACGACGGGGAAGTCGCGCGCGAAGACCGCCTCGACCACCATGCGGCCGATGCCGGGCCAGGCGAAGATCACCTCGACAATGAAGGCGCCGCCCAGCATGGCGGCGAAATAGACACCGAGCATGGTCAGCAGCGGCACGGCGGCGTTGCGGAAGGCATATTTCCAGACAAGCAGACGCTCCGGTGTGCCCAGCGCGCGGCTGAGCCGGATGTAGTCGCTCTCCAGCACGTCGAGCATGCCGGAGCGGACGATCCGCATCTGGGCGGCGACCGGATACCAGCCGAGTGCGATGGCCGGCAGGATCAGATGTTCCGGCCCTCCACGGCCGAAGGCCGGCAGCCAGCCGAGCCCGACGGCGAAGACGAGGATGAGCATGAGCCCGACCCAGAAGTTGGGCATCGCCTGGCCGAGCATGGCGAGGATGCGACCGAGCCGGTCGACCCAGCCGCCGCGATAGACTGCCGAGAGAACGCCGAGCGGCACGGCGACGCAGACGCTGAAGGCGAGTGCCGCAACGGCGAGCTGGACGGTCGCCGGCAACCTGTCCAGCACGAGGGTCAGCGCCGGTTGCTGCCAGCGGTATGAGGTGCCGAAATCGCCGACCAGCGCGTTGGTGATGAAAATCCAGTACTGGGTCCAGAGCGGTCGGTCGAGGCCGAGCGCGACGCGCATCGCCTCGATCGCCTGCGGCGGGGCGTCGGGCGGCATCAGCAGCGTGATCGGGTCGCCGGACAGCCGCGAGATCATGAAGATCACGAGGCTCGCGCCGAGGATGCTGATGAGGCCGTTGCCGGCGCGGCGGAGCACGAAGCGCCACATGGCTCAGGCTCCGGCCGTGTCGAGGAGCGCTTTCAGTTCTTCCTTCTTGACCTTGCCGGTGGCGGTCATCGGCAGCGCCTCGACGATGCGGAATGCCGGCACCTTGTAGGTCGCCATGTTGGCGGCGCACCACTGCCGGAGTTCGTCGGCGCTGAGGTCGGGCGCCTTGTCGCGGTCGATGATGACAAAGGCCAGCGGCGCCTGGCCGCGCCGCGCATCCTCGATGCCGATAACGCCCGAGCCGAGAATGGCCGGGTGCTGGCCGAGCAGCGCCTCGATCTCCGAGGGGAACACGCTCATGCCGTTGACCTTGAGCATCTCCTTGCGGCGACCGAGGAAGTGCAGGTAACCGTCCTCGTCGAGCATGCCGATGTCGCCGGTGTGGAACCAGCCGTCGCGGATCGATTCCGCCGTAGCCTCAGCCTTGTTCCAGTAATGGGTGAGCAGCGACGGCGAGGCGACGACGATCTCGCCCTCTGTGCCGAGCGGCACGATCTCGCCGGTCTCGAACGAGCAGATGCGAAAGCGCGTTCCGGGAACGGGGAGCCCAACGAAGACCGGCTGGGTTTTCAGGTCCCAGTCGTCCTGCTGCATCCCGAGCGTGAACGTGTCGTTGGTGTGCGTCTCGGTCATGCCCCAGGCCGCCTCGATCAGCGTGACGCCGGTGAGCGCCTTCCAGCGGGCGCGGAAGTCGAGATTCAGCTTCTTGACGAAGGACGAGCAGGTGGTGGTTTTGAGCGAGGTCAGGTCGTAGCGGACGACATCGGGGTGATCCATCACCTGCACGGCGTTGTCGACGAGCAGGCCGGCGGTCTCGACCTTGTAGCGATCGACGGCGGCCATCCAGCCGACGGGGTCCCAGCGGGCGAGCAAGACGAGCGTCGCGCCCGCGAAGACCGGCACGATCAGACCGGCATTCTCGCCGGCGATCCAGAACAGCGGCATGAAGTTGACGCGCACGCGCTCGCCCGACTGGCCGCTGTCGCGCGAACAGACGGTGGCGGCGGTGTAGATCATGTGCCGCTGGGTGTGGACGCAGCCCTTGGGCATGCCCGTCGTGCCGCCGGTGTAGTTGAGCGCGGCGATGGCATCGAGGTCGATCTCGACCTTCGGCGGCGGCGCGTCAACAGCGCAGAGCGCGGGCAGGAAGTCGATCGCGTCGGGGCATGCGATCGGCGGCGCATCCAGTCCGGTCGGGAGGGGAATGGTCGGCGCGGTCGGCAGCATCTCGGCGAGGCTGGTCGTGAACACGGTCCGGATGCTGGTCCGGTCCTTGACCGCGCGGACGAGGTCGATGAGGGCGTCCTGCGCGATGATGATCTCCGCGCCGGTGTCGTTGAGTTCGTATTCCAGCTCGTGCTCGCGGAACATCGGGTTCACGGGCACATGGACGCAGCCGAGCTTCAGGATGCCGTAGAAGGCGATGACGAATTGCGGGCTGCTCTGCAGGTAGACCGCGACGCGGTCGCCGGGCCGGGCGCCGTGGCTGTGCAGCAGGGCGGCGCAGTTGTCACTCAGCCGGTCGAGTTCGGCATAGGTGATGACCGTGCCGTAGAAGATCAGCGCGGGCTTGTCGGGTGTCTCGGCGGCGCGCCGGCGCAGATAGTCGCCGAGCGGGATCTCGCCGAACGGATAGGCGAGATCCGGCGAAACGCTCGCCGGCCAGTTTGCTCGCCACAACTCCGTGAGCCGGGCGTCATAGGCTGCCGCATCCATGTCGATCGCTCCTGCGGGGCTCAGCTCTTCAGGCCGATTTCCTGGAGATTGCGGAAATAGCCTGGCCACGGCCAGCCCTTGAAGGTGACCTTGTCCTTGCGCCAGGCGAGGGTGATGAGCGGGCGATAGCTGGTCAGCCCGCCGAGCACCTCGTCGCGCTTGCGCCGTGCGATCTTGCGCAGCAGCTCGGCCCGCTTCGCGCGGTCCATGATCGTCCGCTGCTCCTCGACCAGCGCGTCCATCCCGGCGTCTTCGGTATAGGAATAGCTGCCCCAGCCCTGGCCGGCCTTGAAGCTGTGCAGGTGGCCTGCCCAGGCCGTGCCGGGATCGCCGGGCACGTCATGCGACCACATCCACGAGATGATGCCGTCCATGTCCGGCGGGCCCGTGCGGCCGCGCCGGCCGAGATTGATCCAGGCGCCATATTCGAGCTGCACCAGGCGGCAGCGGATGCCGATGGCGTTGAGATAGGTGGCGCAGGCCTCGCCCATCTCCTTGATGTTCGGTTCGCGCGGCGTCGTGAGGTTGTAGAACGGCGTCTCGAAGCCATTCTGGAACCCGGCCTCGCGCATCAGGTCGCGTGCCTTGCGCACGTCGTAGGGCAGGGGCTTGAGGTCCGGGTCGTAGCCGGTCGAGCCTTCGCCGATCTCGGCGTAGCGTTGGCCCTGGCCGAACAGGACGCGGCGGATGATCGTGTCGAAGTTGATGGCGTGGGCTGCCGCCTGCCGCACGCGCACGTCCTTGAACGGCGAGTTCGGCATGTGCGTGCCGAAGTTGAGGAACAGATTGTTGCCGCTGATGACGGACGTCGTCTCGACATTCGGCATCGCCTTGAATTCCTCGACGAGGGCCGGCGGCACCGCGTCGATCCAGTCGACGGCGCCGGTCTTGAACGCCGCGACGCGGGTCAGGTCCTCGGGGATGAACTTGATCGTGACGTTCTTCACGCCCGGCCGGTGGTCGCGGTTCCAGTAGTCGTCGAAGGCTTCGAGCTGCATCTCCTCCTTCGGCTTCCAGGCGACGAGCTTCCACGGGCCCGTGCCGACCGGCGCACGGGCGAAGCCGTCCGGGCCGACCTGCTCGAAATAGCGCTTGGGCATGGCCCAGAGCTGGAGGTAACGCTCCACATAGACGGCGTCCGGCTGCTTGAAGTGCAGGCGGAAGCGGTGGTCGTCGACAATCTCGAAGCGCTCGACGCTTGCCTGCAGGTGCGACCAACGGCTCTGCGCGGGGTCGCGCAGGCGCTGGTAGGAGAACTCGAAATCGGCGGCGGTCAGCGGGTCGCCGTTGTGGAACTTCACGCCCTTGCGGATGCGGATGTCGATGATCGGCTTGTCGGCCGTGCCGACGATCTCGTAGCCCTCGGCGAGCCAGTTGCGCATGGTTCCCGACGCATCCGGGCGGGTCAGCTGCTCGAACAGCTGCCCGACCCCGTAGGTATCGACGCCGGCCGAGTAGCGCACGGGGTCGAGGGTCGTCGGTTCGGCGCCGAAGGCGAGGGTGAGGCTGCCCCGAGCCGGGGCACCCTGCGCCCGTAGCGGATGGGATGCAGCCACAAGGGCTGCGGACAGCACGAGGTCGCGCCTGCTGAGCATCGCGTTTTCTCCCAGGTTTCTGCGCCGTCGTTGTCCCGGCCATGCCGTGCAGCGCGCTGAAAGGGATCGGACCATCGGCTGCTCAAGCTGTCAAACGTTAATTGTTAACAATTGACATGACGGGTGAGAGGCTGTTGCATGGCTCGCAGGGTGCGGTGGATCGATCGCGCCAGTCACGCTAGATGCTCGGCATCGGTGGTCGCGGCGGTGATTCCCGTCCGGCCCTTGCCTGGACGGATCAAGAATGGTCCTGGATACGACCGAACGGCCGCGCAGCGTCGCAAGCGAGGATCGCGGTATCGGCGGTGGCGCGCGCTTGCGCACCTTGCCAGAACAGATCGCCGAGCAACTGGGGCGGGCGATCGTCGAGGGTGCCTATGCCCATGGCGAACGCATTGTCGAACAGAAGCTCTCGGACGATTACGGCGTCAGCCGTGGGCCGGTGCGTGATGCGCTGAGGGCACTGGAGACGCGCGGGCTCGTGCGCATCTATCCGCGGCGCGGCGCCTATGCGGTGCCGCTGTCGCTCGACCTGCTGGCCGATATGTTCAACATCCGCGCGCGCCTGCTCGGCCTTGCGGCCTGCTATCTCGCGCGCAGCCAGCCCGCCGTCGGCCTCGCCGATCTCAGGATGCGCGCTGAAGCCCTGACAGCGGCTGTCGACGATCCGGAGATCGGCTCGATGGAGTTCGCCATGGCGAACGGCCGGCTGGGCGCGGCGCTCTACCGCCATTGCGGCAGCGACTATCTCGCCGACTTCCTGCGTGACCAGGGCGACCGCTCGATCTGGGGCCTGATCTGGCGGCAGCGCCCGCTCGACTTCCTGACATCGGAGCGGCGGGCCGGGTCGGCCGCCATCTGGACCGAGGTCAGCCGCGCCATCCATGCCGGCGAGGAAGCCGCAGCCGAGCGCGCCGTTCAGGAGATCATGTACACCTCGCGCGACCAGGTGATCGCGACGCTCGGTCAGGTGCGGTCGGAGACCGTCAGCCGCCACAAGCTCCTGCAGGTGTCCCCGCCAGGGCCAGGCAAGGCCCGGCGGTCCACCTGACAAGGCTGCTTCCACCATCGACATTCCTGACAGGCTTGACCCGCCGCGCGTCCGGGTTCTTAGCTGGCGAAAGGCAAGCCTTCGAGGGAGGATGGCATGAGAGCGATGCTCGCGGCCATGGCTTCGGTTTGCTGCTTCCTGGCCGCCGCGGGCCCCGCCCGCGCGGTGCCGCCAGCCGAATGCGCCCGCAAGTTCGTGGGGCAATGGACCGTCGATGGTCCCACCGGCAGCTACATGGCCACCATCCGGCGTGACGGCACGGGAACCGCCCATTGCGCGCTTTGCATGCCGGTGCAGCAATGGACCTGCGAGGGCAACAACTACATCCTGCTCACGCCCTATCGGCACGTCTCGACACTGTCTCCCGATGGTCGCTCCATGACGGGTGGCGGTATCACGGCTTATCGCCCCGGCGGCGTCCCGACAGGGCCTGGGGTCAGCGTCATGAACCCGCGTACAGGAGCGCCGAGCTACGGCGCTGCCGCACCGCGCATCGGCGGCCCGTCGGTCAATGCGCGCGCGCCGCGCCTGCGAACGTCGGCGCCGACAGTCGGCTACCCGGCGCCAGTGGTTCGGGCGCCGGTCGTGACCTACCGCGCTCCCGTTATGCGGACGCCGACGATCACCGGTCTGCGCCGGCGATAGCGCAGGCCGTACGTGTCAGCCGGCGACGCGCGACACGAGTACCTTGGCCTTGCCCTGTTGCACGATCTCGTCCCGCTGGTTGACGATATCGAGGTCGAGTTCGACGACGCCGCGGTCAGGCTTGCGCGTGTCGCGCTTGCCCGCCACCGCTGCGCGCACGAAGACCGTGTCGCCGGCTCGAACCGGCCCCGTGAATTTCCAGACGATATCGAGCAGGGCGAGCACGGTTCCGTCGAACAGCCCGGCGCGCGACACGAGGCCGAAGGCCATGCCGACCAGCATGGGTCCATGGGCGATCCGTCCGCCAAACTCGGTCTTCGCCGCGAAAACGTCGTCGGTATGGACCGGGTTGAAGTCCGCCGTCAGCCCGGCGAACTGCATGATGTCGGCGTCGATGATCGTCCGTCGCGGCGTGACATAGGTCCGGCCGATCTCGAAGGCGTCGAAGGTCAGCCCCATCGTGATCTCCCCTCAGGCCCGGTCGCGCTTCTTGGCCGCGCGCAGATCGAAGACATCGGGCAGCGCGCGCGGATCAATGTCGGGGGGATAGATGTTGTGCTTCTGGATCTTCTGGGTCCCGGTGGTCGGCAGGCAGTCGACGAAATGGATCCAGCCCGGCGCCTTGTAATAGGCGAGCTCGGCATTGCAGTGCGCGAACAGCGCCTCGGCCGTCGCCCTGGACGCCGGCACGCCGTCGGCGAGAACGATGCAGGACAGCACCTCCTCCTCGCGCAGATCATCCGGAATGGCGAGGACCGCGACTGAGTTCACCCAGTCGTGCGCCTGCAGCACGGCCTCGACCTCCGCCGCCGCGATGTTCTCGCCGGAGCGGCGAATGATGTTCTTCTTGCGGTCGACGAAATGCAGCATGCCGTCGGCGCCCCGGCGCACGGTGTCGCCGGTGTGGAACCAGCCGCCGCGCCAAGCCTCGGCGGTCGCCTTCTCGTCCTTGAGATAGCCGGAATAGAAGCCTTTGCGCGGCGTCGCGGCGGAATGGCGCAGCACCATTTCGCCGGGCTGGCCGGCCGCCACGTCGGCGTCATGCTCGTCGACCACGCGCACGTCGACACCGGGCACGGGGCGGCCGAAGGCGCGGGTGCCGATCGCGCGCGGCGCCTCGTTGTCGAGCAGCACGCGGACCATCTCGGTCATGCCCCAGACCTCGATCAACGGGAAGCCGAAGCGTTCCTCGAAGGCGGCATGCAATTGTGGCTCGACGCCGGCGCCGATGCCGAAGCGGACGCCATGGCCGCGGTCGCCGGGGCCGGCCGGCCGGTTCATGAGCAGCGGAATGATGATGCCGAGATAGTGGGCGATGCTGGCGCGGGTCTCGGCGATCTCCGGCCACCAGCGCTCGGGATTGAAGCGGTCCGGCTGGATCTGGCAACTGCCGCTCAGCAGCGCCGCATAGAACGACACGATCGAGGAATTGACGTGATAGACGGGCAGCGGGTTGTAGATGCGTTCGCCCCCGGGACGGAACGCGGCCAGGTGCCCGGCCTCGGCATACCAGGCGCCGGAGGCAAGTTCGTAGCCGTGCGAGAGCACGCAGCCCTTTGGACGCCCCGTGGTGCCGGACGTATAGAGGATGCTCGCCTCGCTGGCCGAGGAGACAGCATCGCTGCGAACGGGTTTGGTCGGGCGCACAAGTGCCGACAGGTCATCGAAGAGCGCGACCGGCGGCTTATGGCCGCTGGCGGCGATGCCGGCGGCGAGCTGCTCCTGGCGCTCCGGCGCGACGATCGCCTGGTCCGCCTCGGAATGCTCGATGAGGTAGGCGATCTCGCCGGCGCGGTAGTCGGGATTGATCGGCACGCAGGAAATGCCGAGCCGGTTCAGGGCCAGCTTGTGCAGGAAGTGCTCGGGCCGGTTGTCGAGCAGCATGGCGACGCGATGGCCGTGGCCGAAGCCGGCTGCACGGTAGGCATCCGAAAGCTGCGATACCTCGCGGTGTGCTGTCGCGAAATCAATCTCGTAACCCTGCCTGTGCCAGGGACGGTGCGTACCGGACGGACAGGCGAGGAAGGCGCGGGCTCCATAGGCGGCCGCAGCGCGGTCGAAGGCCTCGCCGATGGTGGTGTCGTCGTCGAATGCGATCAGGGACGCTGCCTTCGTCGCGCCCGGTTCACCGGATGGCGGCATTTCCGGTCCTCCCATGCTTATTGAATTTTGTTCATTTGCGCGGACGATAGGCGCGCACCCGACCTCCGGCAAGCTCGGCCAAGGGTCGCATCCTCAGACGATATGGCGCGGGAGGCGACTGGCAACCGCCCGGCCGAGATCGTAGCTTCGCCGGACCGATCATGCAGCAAGGACCATCCGATGCCCGCCGTGCGCACAACCCTCGACACGCTGAACAGCGCCACGCGGGAGAGCTTCGTGGCCACGCTCGGCGACCTGTTCGAGCGCGCGTCCTGGGTGGCCGAGGCGGCCTTCAGCAAGCGGCCCTTCGCAACCGTCGCCGATCTGCACGATGCGATGATGCAGGCGGTGCTGGCGAGCCCGCGCGAGCGCCAGATCGCCTTCCTCAAGGGCCACCCCGACCTTGCCGGCAAGGCCGCGCGGGCAGGCGCCATTGCGGCAGCCTCCGTCTCCGAGCAAGCCGGCCTCGGCCTCGACCGGCTCTCCGACGCGGAATACGAAACTTTCCAGCGGCTGAACGGCGCCTATCTCACCCGGTTCGGCTTTCCCTTCATCGTCTGCGTGCGTCGCCAGACACGCGATGCCGTGCTTGCGTCCTACGGGCCGCGCCTCGTCAATGACGAAGCGGCGGAACTGAAACGGGCACTCGAGGAGATCGCCCATATCACGCGCCTCCGGCTGGTCGAGGCGGTGGAAGGGCCAGGCATGCCGGCCACCATCGGGCACCTCTCGACCCACGTGCTCGACAACTATCACGGCGAGCCGGGCGCGGGCGTCCGGGTGGAGCTGTTCGAGGTGGGCGCGAGCGGCCGGGCTCTGATCGTGGACACCGTCACCAATGCGGGCGGGCGCACCGATGAGCCGCTGATCCACGGCAAGCCGCTGCGCCGCGGCCGCTACGAACTCCTATTCCACACGGAGGCCTATTTCAGACAGCGCGGCGTCGCTTTGCCCGACGTGCCCTTCATCGGCGATGCGGTGCTGCGCTTCGGCATCGACCAGCCGGAGGGCCGCTACCACGTGCCGCTCGTGGTGACGCCGTGGAGCACGGCGACCTATCGCGGTAGCTGAGGGCGCGGACCCGCCGCACGGCAGCCGTGCGGGGAAGCCCGCACGCGAGCAACGCCGGTCATGCTAAGGGCAGCGTCCCCTGACGGTCCGGCCATGACGATCCACCCTGACAGCGCTCCGGCTCCTGTAGCCATTTCCTCCGAGACCCCGCTGCTGGCGCAGGTCTCGCTGGCGCATCTCGTCAGCCATGTGCACATCATGACGCTGCCGGCCCTGCTGCCGCTGCTGCCCGGCCATTTCGGCACCGGCTATGTCGGCATCGGCTTCGCGTTGACCGTGTTCAATCTCGTCTCGCTGATGGTCCAGACGCCGATGGGCTTCATCAGTGACCGACTCGGCGCGCGGCGCGTGCTGATCGCCGGGCTGCTGCTGGGCGGGGCGAGCTTCATGCTGCTGGCGGTCACGCAAAGCTACGCTTTCCTGTTGATCGCCATGGCGGCGGCAGGCCTTGCCAACGGCGTCTATCACCCCGCCGACTATGCGCTGCTGGCGAACGGCATAGACGGCAGGCGGATGGGGCGGGCCTTTTCGATCCACACCTTCGCCGGCTATCTCGGCGCCGCGATCTCGCCGCCGCTGCTGCTTGGCACGGCTGCCGTCGCCGGCGTATCCGCGGCCTTCGCCGTCGCCGGTCTGCTCGCCTTTGCGGTGGCTGTCCTTCTCGTCGCCTCGCCGGCCGGACTTTCGGGTGGTAGCCGTCGCGAGGCGACGCTGGCAGGCGAGGGTCGGGCGAGGCCGAAGCGCACAGGGCTGGTCACCGGAACGGTGCTCTCTCTGATGGCCATGTTCGTGCTGCTCGCCCTCAGCACAGGCGGCATCCAGTCATTTTCGGTTTCGGCACTGGTCAACGGCTACGGCATCGACCTCGCATCGGCCAACGTAGCGCTGACCGCCTTTTTGTTCGCCAGCGCCACCGGCGTCCTCGCAGGCGGGGCGCTTGCCGACCGGACCTCGCGCCACGGCCTGGTCGCAGCCGTCGCCTTCCTGCTGACCGCAGCGATCAGCACCGCGATCGCGCTGACGCAGCCGTCGGCGCTGGTGATCACGATCCTGCTCGGCCTTGCCGGCTTTCTGTCGGGGATCATCACGCCGTCGCGCGACATGCTCGTGCGCGCGGCCGCGCCCGCGGGCGCGGAGGGCATCGTCTTCGGCATCGTCTCGACCGGCTTCAACATCGGCGGTCTCACCGGGCCGCTGCTCTACGCCGCCCTGCTCGACAGCGGGGCGACCCGCATGATCTTCGCCGTCGCCGCCTGTTTCATGGTGGCGACGGTCCTGCTCGCGCTGATACAGGACCGGCGCGGGCGCAAGGCTGCGGCCTGACACTTCAGCGCCCCGCAAGCAGCCAGGGCAGGTCGCCGTCGGGACGGGCGATATCGGGATTGTCGGCGATCATCCGGTCCCAGACGCGCCTCGTTACAGCTTCCGCCTCGCGGATCAGTGCCGGCTCGTCGATGGTCAGTACCTTGCGGTCGCGCATCAGGAATTCGCCGTCGGCCATCACCGAATGCACCGTGCCGGGATGGCCGTAATGGACCACGTTCGACACGAGGCGGATGAGCGGGCGAAGGGCAGGGGCGGAGAGGTCGATGAAGGTCAGGTCGGCCTTCCTGCCGACCTCGACCGAGCCGATCTCCGCGCCCGCGCCGACGGACGCCGCGGCCAGCCGCGTGACCGAATCCAGCACCTGCTGGGGGCTCGGGTCGACGCCGCCCTCGACCCCGCGACCGCGTCCCGTGCGGTGGACGATGGAGCCGAAGGCCATGGCCTGGAACATGTCCTCGCTCATATTGTCGGTGCCGAACACGACTTTCACGCCGGCGTCGCGGATCTGGCCGATGCGGACCTTGTGGAAGCCGCGCCGCGAGATGCTGGCCGGCGTGTGCGCCATCTGCACGCCTTTTGAGGCGAGAAGCGCGATGTCGCGCTCGGTGCAGAAGGTCCAGTGCGCGGCGACAAGGTCAGGTCCGAGAAAGCCCTCGCGGTCGAGATATTCCGCGGAGGTCAGACCGTGGGCGGCCTTGACCGCCGCGACCTCGCCGGGGCTCTGCGAGAGATGCACGGTGCGGGTGAGGCCGTGCTTGCCGGCCAGGTCCATGACGGACCGCAGCATGGCCGGGGAGCAGTTGTCGGGCGCATGGGCGGCGGCCTGGCAGCGGACGCGGTCACCATGCGAGCCGTGGAAGCCCTCAACCAGCGTATGGGCCCGGTCGAGGAAGGCGGCGCCGAAGGCTTCGTCCGGCGTGTAGTCGCCATGCCGGATCTTGCGTGTGTCGATGTCGGCGCAGCTCTCGGTGAGCCAGAGCCGCATGCCGGTCGCCGCCATGGCCGGCGCGTAGGTCGTAACATGGCGGAACGGGTCGACCAGCGTCGTCGTGCCGGAGCGGATCGCCTCGAGGCAGCCGAGTTGCGCGATGACCGAGCGTTCCTCGCCGGTCATCGCGTAGGAGATCGGCGTCATGTAGCGGTAGATCGCCTCGCCCGGCCAGTCCTCGACGGTGCCGCGCAGCGCCAGCAGCACCGTGTGCGTGTGAGCGTTGATGAAGCCGGGGAAGACGGCCAGGCCCCGCGCGTCAAACCGCTCGTGGCGCGGGTAGGCCTGTTCGAGCGTCGCGGTCGGGCCGACGGCGACGATGCGGTTGCCGGTCACCGCTATGGCGGCCTCGGGGAGGATCGCGCGGGTGTCGTCGCAGGTGGCGACGACCGCATTGGTGATCAGGACGTCCATCGGGCCACCGCGAGGAAGAGGCGCGGAACGCGGCGTATCGGCCGCGTCCCGCGCAAAGCCGGGTCAGGGCTGGCCGGCGTCGATCTCGGCGCGCTCCAGCGCCTGCCCCTCCAGCCCGTGCTTCTTCAGGAGCGTCATGTAGGTGCCGTCGGCGATCAGCCGGTTGAGGGCGGCGGCGACGGCGTCGCGCAGGACGGTCGATTCCTTCGGGAAGGCGAGACCCGACATGTTGCGGCCGATCGGCGTGCCGATCCGCTTGAACACGCCCTGCTCCTGTTGGCTCAAATAGACGACATACTCGGCGCCCAGAACGGCGGCCTGCACGCGGTTCTGGCGGAGGTCGGTGCGGGTGGCGGTGGCGCCCTCCGAGCCGACGACGTTGATCGCCGGGCGGCCCTGCGCGACGCAGTTGGCCTGGCTCCAGGCCTGCAGCGTCGGGAAATAGGCCGTCGTGCGCGGCGTCGAGATCGCCTTGCCGCAGAGGTCGGTTGGCTGGTTGAGGTCGCCGGCCTGCGCAGTCAGCGCGAAGATCTGCGGCCCGGTCGAGACGTAGTCGACGAAGGACAGGCGCTCGCGGCGCGAGGGCAGGTCGGTCATCGACGAGCCCGAGAAGTCGATCCGGTTGGTGGTCAGAGCCGGGATGAGCTGGGCGAAGGCCATCTCCTCCCACTGGATACGAAGACCCAGCACCTTGGCGATCTCGGTGACGAGGTCGACATTGAAGCCGCGGCGCTCATTGGTCGCCGGGTCCTTGTAGGCCATGGGCGGATAGGTGGCCTCGATGCCGATGCGCACGACGCCGGCGGTGCGGATGGCCTCGGGCAGCGGGATCGCGGCCTGCTGGCCGGAGGCCGCCGTCGAGACGAGCGCGGCGAGGCCGGCCGCGAGGAGGGTGGAGCGGAAGGTCATTGTCTGGTTCCCCTATGGTTCGGTCATCAAATGCGCATGCCGGCTCACGCCGCCTTGGCGGCCTGCGCCTCGCAGGATGCGAAATGGCCGGCGATCTCGCGGCCCGTGCCGATCCACACGTCGCCGTAGCTCTTCACGTGTTCGAGGAACTCGCGCAGCAGCTTCAGGCGCATCGGCCGGCCGGACACCTGCGGGTGCAGGACGGTGGTGATCAGCCCGCCCCAGTCGCGGGTCTCGGCCAGTTCGTCGTTCCAGATCGAGAGCACGTGCTCGCGCGGGAACAGCGGCCGCGGCGAGTAGCGGTGGGTGAGCCCGTACATCCAGTCGTCGAAGGTCATGGTCGCCGGCAGTTCGACGACGCCCGGCGTGCCGTCGGCGAGAAGCTGGCGGTAGGGACGCACATCGTCGCGCCACGACGACGAATAGAGGAAGCCGTGCTTTTTCAGCAGCACGCGCAGTTCTTCGCAGCTCTCGCCGAGCGGGGCGCGGTAGCCGACCGGCACGACGCCCAGCTTGCGCTTCAGGCTGTCGAGACCCTTGTCCATCTCCTCGACGATATGCGAGGCGCCGGGATCGGGCATCAGGTGGTGGAAGCCGTGATGGCCAACCTCGTGGCCGTCCTTCAGGATCGCCTCGCACATCGCCGTGTGGGCCTCGATCGCCCAGCCGGTGATGAAGAAGGTCGCCTTCAGCTCCTGCTGGCGCAGCATTTCGAGGAGTTTGGGCACGCCGACGCGCGCCTCGAACCCGCCATAGGACATGGTGACGAGCCGCTCGTAGTGGTTGGGGTCCTTGGCCGTCCAGGCCGATTCTGCATCGACGTCGAAGGACAGGAACACGGCTGCTTTGTTGCCCTTCGGCCAGGGATAGACCGGGGAGAGCGGCGCGCGGTTGGCCGGCAGCAGCGGCAGGGCGTCGAGACTAGCGACCGGCATTGATGGTGATCTCCGTGAGTTCCGAAGGCTGCAGCTGCCACTTGGCGAGAAGCTGCCGATAGGTGCCGTCGGCGATGAGTTCCTTGAGCCCGCGCACGATGGCCTGGCGCAGCTCTTCGGCTTCCCTGGCCGTGGCGATGCCCATCAGCGTGAAGCGCGTCGGCTCGCCGACGAGGGCGAAGGTGTTGGGTTCGAGGCCCATGATGTAGGGCAGTGTCTCCGAGCCCTGCATGGCGGCGTCGATGCGACCCTGACGCAACTGGGTGCGGGCATCCGCCGATCCCTCGGTGCCGACGATGCGGATTTCCGGGCGCCCCTTCGCGACGCATTCGGCATCCGAGAAGGCCTTGATCTCCGCCGGCAGCGAGGTGCGGCGGGAGGCACCAACCGACTTGCCGCAGAGCGACTCGCGCGTCGGGAATTCGGCGGCCCGAGCATGCTGCACGAAGAACTGCGTGCCGGAGCGGATGTAGTTGATGAAGGTCGCCGTCTCCTGTCGGGCCGGCAGGTCGCTCATGCCGGAGAGGATGATGTCGACGCGGCCGGTGCGCACCGCCGAGAGCATCTGCTCGAAGCTCGTCTCCTGCCATTGCATGCGGACGCCGAGCTTGGCGGCAATCGCATTGCCGAGTTCGATGTCGAAGCCGGTCAGCTCGTTGGTCTGCGGGTTCTTCATCTCGAGCGGGGGATAGTTGGGCACCACCGCGGCGATGATCGTGCCGCGCTGCCGGATGGCGGCGGGCAGTTCCTGGGCGCCAGCCGCGGCTGCGGTCAGGCAGAGGGCGGCGGAGAGAAGCAGTCGGCTCAGCATGGGTTGGCTCCGGGTCTCTGGAAGGGCGACCGGTTGGTCCGGCTCTGGGCAAATGGAAAAGGCGTCACGCCAGCACCGCCGCGATGAAGGCGCTGGTGCGCGCCTCCTTCGGCGCGCCGAGCACCTGCGTCGCGGGGCCCGTCTCGACGATGGCTCCGTGGTCCATGAAGACGACACGGTCGGCGACCTCGCGGGCGAAGCCCAGTTCATGGGTGACGACGATCATGGTCATGCCCGAGGCGGCGAGCTCGCGCATCACCGCCAGCACCTCGCCGACGAGTTCGGGGTCCAGTGCGGAGGTCGGCTCGTCGAAGAGCATGAGTTTGGGCTTCATCGCAAGCGCACGGGCGATGGCAACGCGTTGCTGCTGGCCGCCGGACAAGTTGGTCGGATAGGCGTCCGCCTTCTCGGAGAGGCCGACGCGCTTCAGCAGCGCATAGGCCTCCTCGACGGCCTCGCGCTTCGGCTTGCCGAGCACCTGGACAGGCCCCTCGACGATATTCTCCAGCGCGGTCAGGTGCGGGAAGAGATTGAAGCGCTGGAACACCATGCCGGTGGCGAGGCGCTGGCGGGCGATCTCCTTCTCCGGCAGGTGGTAGAGCTTGTCGCCGTCGATCCTGAGGCCGGCGAGTTCGCCGTCGACCCAGATCGCGCCCTTGTCGATCTGGACGAGCTGGTTGATGCAGCGGAGCAGCGTCGTCTTGCCGGAGCCGGAGGCGCCGATGATGCAGACGACCTCGCCGGGGACGACGTCCAGCGAGACACCGTTGACCGCCTTGAACGAACCGAAGCTCCTGTGGACGTCGATGATGGAAACGATCGGCCGCAGGCCGGTGGCGGACGGAAGGTTGGTCATCGTCCCACTCCCGCGCCGCGGCCGTAGTGCCGCTCCAGCAGCATCTGCAGGGGGGTCAGGATGGAGACCACTGCCAGGTACCAGAAGGCGGCAACGATCAGCAGCTCGATGACGCGCGAATTGGCGTAGTAGATGTTCTGCGCGTTGTGCAGGATTTCCGAGAACTGGATGATGCTGGCGAGCGAGGTCAGCTTGACCATGCCGATGGTCTCGTTGCCGAGCGGCGGGATGATCACGCGCATGGCCTGCGGGAAGACGATGCGGCGCAGCGCCTTCAGCCGCGTCATGCCGATGGACTTGGCCGCCTCGTACTGGCCGACATCGACCGACAGCATGCCGGCGCGCACCACCTCGGACGTATAGGCGCCCTGGTTGATGCCGAGGCCGAGCAGGGCCGCCACCGCCGGCGTCATCACGTCGACCGTGCGCGCGCTCCAGATGCCGGGAATGCCGATCGTCGGGAAGATCAAAGCGAGGTTGAACCAGAGCAGCAGCTGGAGGATCACCGGGGTGCCGCGGAACAGCCATGCATAGCCCATGGCCACACCCTTCAGGACCGGGTTCGGCGACATGCGCATGACGGCCGTGATCACGCCCAGCGTGACGCCGAGCGACATGGCGCCGATGGTCATCAGGATAGTGTTGGCGAGCCCTTCGAGGATGGCGCGGGCGGTGAGGAACTGGCCGACGAAGACCCATTCGATCTGGCCGACGGCGAAGGCGCGGGCGAGCGCGGCGAGCACGACGAGGATCGCGGCGACCGCGACCCAGCGACCCCAGTAGCGCTCGGCGACGATGGAATGGCCGGAAATGTCCGGCAGGGCGGCGGTGCTGGCAACTGACTGGCTCATGCGCTGCGCCTCTCGGTGGCCTGGTGGGTCGGCTTGGGCGGAAGCGCCGCGCCGACCTGATCGACGATGCTGCGGTAGTGCTGGGGGCGGCGATGGGCGGCGAAGTTGAACATCTTGTCCTTGCCCTGCCGGCAGGCATCGAGGTCGCATTCCGCGACGATGACCTCGTCGCCGAGCGTTGCCGCCTGTGCAACGACCGTGCCGTTGGGGCCGACGATGCAGGAGCCACCAATCAGACCGGAGCCATCCTCGTTGCCGGCCTTGGCGACCGACACGGCCCAGCAGGCGTTCATGTAGGCATTGGCCTGCACGGCGAGCGTCGAATGGAACGTCCTGAGGCTTTCACTCTCCGTCGTGCCGCCGTTCGGGTCGTAGGCGGCCGAATTGTAGCCGATCAGCATCAGCTCGACGCCCTGCAGGCCGTAGCAGCGCCATGCCTCCGGCCAGCGGCGGTCGTTGCAGACCAGCATGCCGAGGACCGGCTCGTGCCACGCTTCCGGCCCCCAGAAGGCAGGGAAGCCGAGGTCGCCGTAGTCGAAATACCGTTTCTCCAGCTGCTGGAAGCGGTCGCCGGGACGTGGCTCCACGGAGCCGGGCAGATGGACCTTGCGGTATTTGCCAAGCACCTCGCCGTCCGGGCCGACGGTGATCGAGGTATTGAAGTGGTGGCCTCCGGCGAGCTCGCCGTAGCCGACATAGAAGCCGATCCGGCGTTCGGCCGCGCGATCGAACAGGGCCTGCACCGCCGGGTTCGGCATGGCCGGCTCGAAATAGCCGTCGACCTCCTCCGGTTTCAGGAGCCAGCGCGGGAAGAAGGTGGTGAAGGCGAGTTCGGGAAAGACGACGAGTTCGGCGCCCTGGTCGGCAGCGCGGTCGAGCAGCGCGATCATGCGTGCGAGGATGGTCGAACGGGCATCGGCGCGCTGGTTGGGGCCCATCTGGGCGGCGGCGATGCGCAGGATGCGAGGCATGGCGGGCGTGTCCGGACCTTGGATGGCCGCGGCGCCCATGGGCACCGCGCTGTGACCTTGGACGGAGACTGTCGGCCCGCGCGCGCCGGCAGACAATGCCTGAGACTATGATTTATTAGGCAAGCCTATTTGCTGTGCAAATAGATGTGCGGACTCGGTTGGCCGATCGCCGCCCGCATGCCGGAATCAGATTCAGGGCGATGCCGCGCCGATGCCGGCGAGCGCCGCCTTGACCTCGCGTAGGAACTCCTCTGCCAGCCGCGACAGGGGCCGGGTGCGCGAGCGGACCACATAGGCCTTGACCGGCGTGACCGGCTCGAAGGGGATCACGACAAGGCCCTGCTTGCCGCTTGCCTCCGGCGAGAAGGGATCGACCACGGTAACGCCGATGCGGCTTGCGGCGAGCACGCAGGCGGTGTGGCAGTAGCGCACCTCGACCGCGAACTGGAACGGCACCCCGGCCGTCTCGAAGGCGCCGCGTACCATGGTGCCGAGCCGCGTCCCCCGCTCCAGCGCGATGAAGGGATAGGTGGCGAGATCGGCCGGCGAGACGCTCTTCCGACGCGCCAGCGGATGGCCCTTCGCGACGACGCAGACCATCTGGCTCTCGTGGACCGTCTCGGTATGCAAGGCCGGGTGGTCGCCGATGCCCAGCACGAAGCCGAGTTCGGAGACGCCGGTCTCGACATTCTCGGTGACGTCCTCGAGCCGGCGCACGTCGAAGGCGACGCGCACCTTGGGCCGCTTGGCGAGGAAGCGCTGGAGCGCCACCGGAATGGCGCCATAGCCGAGCGGCGGCGTGGCGATGATGCGGATCTGGCCGGCCTTGTTCTCGCGCAGGTCCTGGACCTTCGATTCCAGCGCGGCATGCATGGAGAAGATCGGCTCGGAATCCTGGTAGAGCGCCCGCGCCTCCTGCGTGGGGAACAGGCGGTTGTTGATGCGCTCGAACAGCGCAAAGCCGAGCTGGCCTTCGAGATGCTTGATGGCGTTGGAGACCGCCGGCTGCGACAGGCCGAGTTCGCGGGCGGCGCCCACGGTCGTCTCGCAGCGGATCACCGCGCGCAGAAGCTCGAGCTGGCGCAGGTTCATGGCGAAGGCCGGTCATCGCGCGGGGTTGCGCCGCGCCATGATAGGCGCGGGCGGGCCGCCGGCAAGCGGGATGCCGGCCCCGCGCGCAAAGGCCTCAGATATACTGGCCGTGGCAGTGCTTGAACTTCTTGCCCGAGCCGCAGGGGCAGGCCTCGTTGCGCCCGACCTTGCCCCAGGTGCCGGGGTCGTTCGGGTTGCGCTGCGCCTCCGCAGTGCCGCCGACCGCCTCGGCCGAGAATCTGCCACCCGAGGCCTGGCCGAGCTGGGCGAACTCGTCGATGCCGGTCGTCGGGTCGATGTGGTGCGCGGTCATCGGCGGCAGTTCCGGCATGGGCGGCGGCTCCTGCAGTTCGACGAGGGCGAGCTGCTGGGTGGTCATCTCGCGGAGACGGTTCATCAGCGCTTCGAAGAGCTGGAACGCCTCCGACTTGAACTCGTTGAGCGGATCGCGCTGGGCATAGCCGCGCAGGCCGACGACCTGGCGCAGGTGGTCGAGCTGGACGATGTGCTCGCGCCACAGGTGGTCGAGCACCTGCATGACGACGGCCTTCTCGATCTGGCGCATCGTGTCCGGACCGAAGCGGGCCGCCTTGGAGGCCATCATCTCATCGGCCGCTCGGGTGATGCGCTCGGTCACCTCTTCGTCCGCGATACCCTCTTCCTTGGCCCAGTCGGGGATCGGCAGGTCGAGATTGAGGACGCGCCAGATCTCTTCCTTGAGCGTTTCGGTGTTCCACTGCTCGGCATAGGCGTCCGGCGGGATATAGGTGTGGACCAGGGTCTCGATGACGCCATGGCGCATGTCCTGCACCATGTCGGACAGATCCTGCTGGCTCATCAGGTCGATGCGCTGCTCGAAGATGACCTTGCGCTGGTCGTTGGCGACGTCGTCGTATTTGAGGACGTTCTTGCGCAGGTCGAAGTTGCGTGCCTCGACCTTCTGCTGTGCCTTTTCCAGCGCCCGGTTGATCCAGGGGTGGACGATCGCCTCGCCCTCCTTGAGGCCGAGCTTGGTCAGCATGCCCTCCATGCGGTCCGACCCGAAGATGCGCATCAGGTCGTCCTGCAGGGACAGGTAGAACTTGGAGCGGCCAGGGTCGCCCTGGCGGCCGGAGCGGCCGCGCAGCTGGTTGTCGATGCGCCGGCTCTCGTGTCGCTCGGTGCCCATGATGTAGAGGCCGCCGGCGTTCAGTGCGCGCTGCTTCAGCTCGACGACCTGCTGGCGAATGGCTTCGGCCTTGGCATCCTTATCCGGCCCGTCCTCCAGGCCGGCGAGTTCGGCCTTGATGCGCATGTCGGCATTGCCGCCGAGCTGGATGTCGGTGCCGCGGCCGGCCATGTTGGTGGCGATGGTGATGGCGCCCGGCACGCCGGCCTGCGAGACGATGAACGCCTCCTGCTCGTGGTAGCGGGCGTTCAGCACCGCGAAAACCTTCTCGGCATCCGAGCCCTGGTCGCCGTCATAGAGCGGCGCGAAGGCCTGCGGGTCCTCGAGATCGACCTGCTTGAAACCGTGCTTCTTGAGCATCTCGGCCAGCGTCTCGGATTTCTCGATGGACGTCGTGCCGACCAGCACCGGCTGGCCCTTGGCGCGGGCCGCCTCGACCTCGGCGACGATCGCCTGGTACTTGTCGTCGACGGACTTGTAGACTTCGTCGTCCTCGTCGAGGCGCGCAATGCCGCGATTGGTCGGAATCTCGACCACCTGCAGCTTGTAGATGTCCATGAACTCGTCGGCCTCGGTCAGGGCCGTGCCGGTCATGCCAGCGAGCTTCTTGTACATGCGGAAATAGTTCTGGAAGGTGATCGAGGCGAGTGTCTGGTTCTCCGGCTGGACCTGGACGCGCTCCTTGGCCTCCAGCGCCTGGTGCAGGCCTTCCGAATAGCGGCGGCCCGGCATCATGCGGCCGGTGAACTCGTCGATGATGACCACCTCGCCGTTGCGGACGATGTAGTCCTTGTCGCGCTGGAACAGCTTGTGGGCCTTCAGCGCCTGGTTGACGTGGTGGACGGTCGAGACGTTCTCAATATCGTAGAGCTCGCCCTTGACGTAGCCGGCCTCGACCAGCGTCTTCTCCATCTTCTCGTTGCCGCTTTCGGTGAGCGAGGCGGTGCGCTGCTTCTCGTCGACCTCATAGTCCTCCTTGGCGAGCAGCGGCAGGAAGCGATCGATGGTCGCGTAGAAGTCCGAGCGGTCCTCGAGCGGTCCGGAGATGATCAGCGGCGTGCGCGCCTCGTCGATCAGGATCGAATCCACCTCGTCGACGATCGCGTAGGCGTGGCCGCGCTGGACCATCTCCTCCATGGAATACTTCATGTTGTCGCGCAGGTAGTCGAAACCGTATTCGTTGTTGGTGCCGTAGGTGATGTCGCAGGCATAGGCATCGTGGCGCTGCTGGTCGTCCATGCCGTGGACGATGGTGCCCGTGGTCATGCCGAGGAAGCTGTAGATGCGCCCCATCCATTCTGCGTCGCGGCTGGCGAGATAGTCGTTGACGGTGACGACGTGGACGCCCTTGGCCGGCAGCGCGTTGAGATAGCAGGCGAGGGTCGCGACCAGGGTCTTGCCCTCGCCGGTCTTCATCTCGGCGATGGCGCCCTCGTGCAGCACCATGCCGCCGATCATCTGGACGTCGTAGTGGCGCTGGCCGAGCACGCGCTTGGCCGCCTCGCGGACGGTGGCGAAGGCGGGAGCGAGCAGGTCATCGACCGTCTTGCCGGTGGCGAGTTGTGCCCTGAACTCCTGCGTGCGGGCGCGCAGGGCCTCGTCGGACAGCTTCTCAAGTTCCGGTTCCAGCGCATTGATCGCCTCGACGCGGGGACGGTAGCCCTTGATGCGGCGGTCGTTGCCGTTGCCGAAAATCTTGCGGGCGAGCGCGCCGAACATGTGCGTTCCTTCACTTGGGGCCGGGCGGGAGAGCGTCGAAAGGCTGTGTCGCGACGACGGCCCTTCGGGTTCAACCCGTGTCCCGAACCCCACAAGGCGGGTGGTGGGGCGCCCCGTGCGCCTCAACCTGAAATCCCGGCGGGATGGGTCGCGGAGCGGCGCGAAAACCGCGCATTTCCGACAACCCGCGACAGATATGGACGGGGCATAGGGTTGTCAATTCGCCGCGAAACGGGCATTGCTGCCGTAACGGGCGGACCCGTTCCGGCGTCGTCTTCCCATGGCCCGTGCCCGCACCCCGTCCCGGGGTACCTTCAGGGCGGCATTGGACCTTCAAAGCGCCACAAGTGCCCGCCAAGGCACATTTTCCGTGACATGAGGCTCCGCTTCCCGATGACCGTCCGACTGCCCCTCGCCCTGGTCGCTCTCTCTCTGGCGCTGGCCACGCCCCTGTCGGCCCAGGCGCCGGCCCCCGCGCCAGCCGCTCCCGCGGCCCCTGCCACGCCGCCGGCGCTGGCGACCCCGGCCGACGGAATCCTTGCCCGCGTGCAGGGCATCGAGATCCGCCAGGCGGACCTCGACGCCGCCGAGGAGGACATCGGCGGCCAGGCGACGGCCCAGATGAATCCCGAGCAGAAGCGCGAATACCTGCTGTCCTTCGTCATCGACCTGACGCTCGCCGCCAAGGCCGCCGAGCAGCGCAGCGTCCAGGACGGGCCGGATTTCGCCCGCAAGCTCGCCTATTACCGCAACAAGCTGCTGGTCGAGACGCTGCTCAACACCGAGACCCGCACGCGCGTCACGGAAGAGGAGATGCGCAAGATCTACGACGAGCAGCGCGCCCGCATCACCCCCGAGGAAGAGGTTCGTGCCCGCCATATCCTGGTCGAGGGCGAAGACGAGGCGAAGGCGCTCATCGCCCAGCTGCGCGGCGGTGCCGACTTCGCAACGATCGCCAGGGAGAAGTCGAAGGATCCGGGCGGCGCAGCCAATGGCGGCGACCTTGGCTTCTTCGCCAAGGCCCAGATGGTGCCGGAATTCGCCGAAGCCGCCTTCGGCATGCAGACGGGGCAGCTCTCCGAGGCGCCGGTCAAGACCCAGTTCGGCTGGCACATCATCAAGGTCGAGGAGCGGCGCCAGCGGCCGATCCCGAGCTTCGAGCAGGTGCGCGGCCAGATCGAGGACTTCCTGACCCGCCGGGTCCAGGCCGATCTCGTCCAGCGCCTGCGTTCGGAAGCGCAGGTCGAGCGCTTCGTCCAGCCGCCGCGGCCGGTGATGCCGACCATTCCGGGCGTGCCCGGTGCGCCGGCCCCGGCGACGCCGCGGCCCTGATCGGGGCGCAGCCGGCTGACCTCGCGCTGATGTGATGTCAGGAGGCAGCAATCGGGCCATCCAAGCCTGAGAGCCGCCTTCCCCGGCGCTCGGAATTGCCGAATCCCAACCGTTTCTTAAGCCCGCCAGAGGTATGTCTGTCCGACGTGCGGTCCTTTGGCGGGCCGGCGCACCATGAAGGCTGTGCCTCGTGTCGGTGATGGGCTCGGAAGAAGCGGAAATGGGGCGCGGCGCCAAGACGCTGTTGTCGCCCGCCGGCGTCGCCGGGCGCATCCGCAGCTTCCTGGCCGACCGGTCCGATCATTCGGTCGCCCAGCGCATGGCCGGAGCGGCTTTCATCATCCGGGTGATGAGCGCCGCCATCGCCTATGTCAGCCAGGTGCTGATGGCGCGCTGGATGGGGGTCGCCGAGTTCGGCATCTATGTCGCCGTCTGGGTGTGGGTGCTTCTGATTGGCAGCATCGCCAATGCCGGCCTTGCCTCGGCGGCGCAGCGCTTCATCCCGGAATATGCCGAGCGCAAGGACCATGACGGCCTGCGCGGCTACATTTTCGGCTCGCGCGCCATCGGTTTCGCCCTTGCAACCGCTGTGGCCGGCCTCGGGCTGGTCGCTCTCTGGCGCTTCGGCGACGTGCTGTCACAAAGCCTCGTCATGCCGCTGGCTCTTGCCGCGATCTGCCTGCCGGTCTTCGTGCTGACCGACATCCAGGACGGCATCGCCCGATCCTACAACTGGACCGATCTGGCGCTCGGGCCGCCCTATCTCCTTCGGCCTGTGATCCTGCTCGCCGGCATGGCCGCCGGCCATGTCCTCGGCTTCGCGGCGACGGCGACCGCGGCCATGGCCTGCGCCGTGGTCGCGACATGGATCGCGGCCGTCGTCCAGATGCTGCTGATGAACCGCCGCCTGAGGTCGAAGGTCGCGGCCGGCCTGAGGCGGATCGAACCCGGCTACTGGATGAAGGCGAGCCTGCCGATCTTCGTGGTCGAGACCTTCTATCTGCTGCTGACCTATACCGACATCGTCCTGCTCAAGGCTCTTGCCGGCCCGCAGGAAGTGGCGGTGTACTGGGCGGCGGTGAAGACCCTCGGCCTCGTCGCCTTCATCTATTTTGCGGTGGCCGCCGCGGCGGCGCACAAGTTCAGCGAGTATCATGCCGCCGGCGATCGCGAGAAGCTCGCCAGCTTCCTGTCCGCCTCGATCCGCTGGACCTTCTTCCCCTCGCTCGCCGCGACCATCCTCATCCTCGCCCTCGGCAAGCCGTTCCTGATGATGTTCGGCCCCGACTTCGTGCGCGGCTATCCCGCCATGTTCATCGCCTCGGTCGGCCTGCTGGCGCGTGCGGCCGTCGGGCCGGTCGAACGGCTGCTGGTCATGTCCGGGCACCAGACCGTCTGCGCGGCGATCTACGGTGCGGCCTTTGCCGCAGCGATTATCCTCTGCCTCGTCCTGATCCCGCCGTTCGGCCTGATCGGCGCAGCCATCGCGACCACCGTGGCGCTGGTGGTGGAATCGGTCCTGCTGTTCTGGGTCACCACCACCCGGCTTGGCCTTTCACTATCCCTGCTTGGACGGGCGAGGCCCGCAACCGCGGAATGAACGGGCTGGCTCTGTCCGCGCGGGACGTCGCCGCCCCGCCCCTCCAGCCGGTAGCCGGACCGAGCGGCATGGGCGCGGTATGCGCCCAATGGCTCTCCGCCGAGGATTGGCCGGCGGTGCTCGACGACTGGCAGGATCTCGCCGCGCAATCGGTGCCGAATGTCTTCCTGGTGCCGGCCTTCGCGCTCGCAGCCCGCGCGCTCGGCCCGGCTGCCGGTCTCGGTGCGATCGTGGTCATACGCGACGGTCAATGGCTCGGCTTCGTGCCCGGCCGCGTCGGGCTTCGGGGCATGGCTTTCGCCGTCTGGGTCCACGACTACGCCCCCTATGGCGGCCCGCTGGTCCTGCCCGGCGAGGAGCGGGCCGTGGTCGCCGCGCTGCTCGGCTTCCTCGACGACCGGCGCGTGACCGCGCTCGACTGGCCAATGCTGGACGACGGCCCCGTGGCGTCGGCGCTCGAGACCACCTGCGCCGGCCGGCGGACCGCGAGCCTCGGCCGACACGTGCGCGCCTGCCTCGTCGATACGCCGCCGAAACCCTCCAAGGACCATCGCCGCCTTGCCCGCCGCCTTGCCGAACTCGGGACACTGGAACAGGTCTCGACCGCCTCCGGCCTGCCGGTCGGCGAGGCCATGGCGGCCTTCCTCGGCCTTGAGGCAGCAGGCTGGAAGGGGCGCCGGGGCACGGCTCTGGCCGCGGCGGAGACGACGCGCGAATTCTTCGTCGCGGCGGTTCACGGCCTCGCGGCCGCGGGAATGGCCCGGATCGATCTCTTCAGGCTCGACGGGCGGCCGATCGCTGCCGGCGTGTCGCTGATCGCCGGCGGCCGCGCCTGGTATCTCAAGACGGCCTATAACGAAGCCTTTGCCCGCTTCTCACCGGGCGTCCTCCTCAGCCAGTCCATCGGCGAGCAATTGATGGCCGACGGCACCGTCAGCCTGGTCGATTCCTGCGCCGTCCCCGGCCATTCGATGATCGACCGCATCTGGCCCGGGCGCATGGCCGTGACCCACCATCTGGTCGCGGTCAGGCTAGGGAATCCCGGCTGGCGCTATCGGGCTTTGCTGGCGCTCCGGCGCGCGCAGATCGAGGGCAAGGCGTTCGCCAAGCGCCTCCTGAAGCGCTGATCAGCCCCTGTCGCGCAGAATCCGGCGGATCACCTTTCCGGTGGTGGTCATCGGCATCTCGGCGATGAATTCGACCTCGCGCGGGTAGGAATGCGCGGACATGCGCGTGCGGACGAAGTCGCGGATGTCGTCGGCCAGCGCGGCAGAGGGCGGGACGCCGGCCTTCAGCACCACGAAGGCCTTGACGATCTCCGTCCGCAGCTCATCCGGCTTGCCGATGGCGGCTGCCAGTGACACGGCCGGATGCTTCAGCAGCGTGTCCTCGATCTCGCCAGGACCGATGCGGTAGCCGGCCGAGGTGATCACGTCGTCGTCGCGGCCGAAGAAATGGACATAGCCGTCCTCGTCGCGGATGCCCTGGTCGCCGGTGGTCATCCAGTCGCCGATGAACTTGGCGCGTGTCGCTTCCGGGTTGTCCCAGTATTCGAGAAACATGACGGGGTCCGGGCGCATGACCGCGATCTGTCCCTGCTCGCCGACGGCGCAGAGAGAGCCGTCGTCGCGGATGATGCCGACCTCGTGCCCCGGCACCGGCTTGCCGATGGCGCCGGGCCGCGTCACGCCGATCGCCGCGCAGGATGCCAGCACCAGGTTGCACTCGGTCTGGCCATAGGCCTCGTTGATGGTCAGGCCGAGCTGGTCGCGCCCCCAGGCGTAGGTTTCCGCCCCCAGCGTCTCTCCCGCGGAGCCGAGCGTGCGCAGCACCAGCCGATGACGCGAACGCGGATTGTCGACGGAGCGCAGCATGCGCAGCGCCGTCGGCGGCACGAAGGAGTTGCGCACCTCCATCTCCGCCATCAGCGCGAAAGCCTCGTCGGCGTCGAACTTCTCGAACTTCTTCGCGACGATCGGGACGCCGAAGTGCAATGCGGGCAGCAGCGCGTTGAGCAGGCCGCCGGCCCATGCCCAGTCCGCCGGCGTCCACATGCGGTCGCCCGGCTGCGGCAGGAATTCGTGCGGCATCTCGATGCCCGGCAGGTGGCCGAGCAGCACACGGTGGGCGTGCAGCGCGCCCTTCGGCTGGCCGGTGGTGCCGGAGGTGTAGATCATCATCGCCGGGTCATCGGCGCTCGTGTCGACCGTCCTGAAGGCTGGCGAGGCCTGCTCCAGGGCTTCCTCGAAGCCGACCACGCCGTGGCCCGAGGCGCCGTCGAGGCACAGGACCACAGCGAGCTCTCCGAGGCCGTCGCGGATCTGTGCCAGCTTGGCGAGGCCCTCGGCATTGGTGATCAGCGCCCGCGCACCGGAATTGCCGAGACGGTAGGCGAGCGCGTCGGTGCCGAACAACGCAGCAAGCGGAACGGCGATCGCGCCCATCTTGTAGATGGCGATGTGGGCGATAGCGGCCGCGACCCCCTGCGTCAGGATGAGCGCGACGCGGTCGCCGCGCCGGATGCCCATCGCAGTCAGAGCGTTGGCCAACCGGTTGGAGGCTTCGTCCAGCCGGCCGTAGGTGACGGTCTCGACCGCCCCGTCCGACTTTGCCCAGAGGATAGCGACGCGCTCCGGCTCGGCCAGCGCCCAGCGCGTGCAGACGCTGTCGGCGATATTGTAGCGGGCCGGAATCCGCCAGCGGAAGGCGCTGTAGAGGCCGCCATAGTCGCGGAGGGCAGGCAGGGAAGGCAAAGCGGTCTCGGGCGGGGGGAGCGGGGCCGGGAAGCTGGCACAGTTGACCGGCAACGTCATCCCCGCCTTCTGTCGAGCGCCGGCTACCCCCGACCCTCTGTCTCGGCCCGGCCCGTGCTCAAGAAGCAAACCTGAAACAATCGCCCGAGACGGTCGCGGTGCAGTGCATCGCGAATCATCGAAGGGCATGAATATGTTGAAATCATTCGGTATCGGCGGTGTCGCCGCAGTTCTGGTCAGCACGGCGGCGATGGCCGGGCCATGCGAGACCAATTTCAGCCAGGACGGGGTCCCGCTCGTCACGGCGATCAGCTTCAGGTCCTGGCAGGCCTTTCCGGGCGTCGACGCGAACCGGGCGCTGGACCGTCTGGCGCGCGCGGTTCAGGCGGAAGGCTTCGTCGGCATGCGCGTCGATCGCGGCACCGGTTCGATCACCGCCTATCAGGAGACCAGCGGCTCGGGGCGCGAGCAGATGCTGCGCGTGGTCGCGCGGTCGGCCGGTCGCGGCTCCCGGGTGGACATCGTCTTCCAAATTCAGCAGGGGCAGGTGGCCGATGGCGGCACCGTCCGGACCGCGCTCTGCCGCGTGGTCGCGGGGACGGCCGGATAGGGCTTCAAGTTCCTCCGGGACACGGCCCTGGTGGCGGTCAAGCCACCGTCATCAGGATCGTCGAACCGCCGGCGACGAGCTTTTCTTCGCCGTCCTTGATCGCGAACAGCTCGGCCGAGGTGAAGACCTGGCGCTTGCCGGGCTTCACCACGCGCGCCCGCGCGAGGAAGCGCTCGCCGACCGCCGGCGCGAAGAACGAGACCTGGCAGTTCGAGGCGAGAACCCGGCCGACGACGGTGGCGGCGGCGAAGCCGCAGGCCGTGTCGATCAGGGCGGCGACCATGCCGGCATGCAGGAAGCCGGCGTATTGGCCGAACTCCTCGCGCCAGGCGAGCGACAGCGTCACCTCGCCCCCCTCCGCCTGCTCGACTTCGAAGCCGGCCCAGCGGTTGAAGGCCGCAGAGGCATTGATAGCGCGGATCTGCGCGAGCCCGACGGTCGGCGGCGCGGTGGTCTCGATGGCGGACATGGCTGACGGCTCCGGTCTGGGTGTCGGGCGGAGTAAAACATAACGATCGTTATGTATCAATCCATCGATTACGATCGTTCTCGATGGGAGGCGCACATGCGGATGAGACCCGAGCAGAAGGAGGCGGCCCGAGCGGCCATCGTCGTGGCGGCAGGGCGACGGTTCCGGCTCAGCGGACAGGCCGGTGTCGGCATCGACGCGTTGGCCGGCGAGACGGGCCAGACGTCGGGCGCGATCTACGCCCATTTCCGCTCCAAGGCCGAGGTCTTCGCGGCGGTCGTGGAGGCAGGGCTCGGACGGCTGTTGAACGGGATCGAGCGGACCAAGGTGGCGGGCGGAACGTGGGCAACAGCCTTCGCTGCCGGCTACCTGTCGCGTGGCCATCGTCGCAGCATCGCGGAGGGTTGCCTGCTGCCGGGTCTGTCGGCTGATGTGACACGGTCGCCGGCGGATGTCAGGCAGAGCTATGGCCGCGCGCTCGACGAGGCCTTCGGTCAGCTTGCTGGCGGCTGCACTGGCGCCGTCGACAAGGAGCGGCACGAGAAGGCCATCGCGGTGCTGGCCCTGTCGGTTGGTGGTGTGCTGCTGTCGCGCGCAGTGCCTGATGATGATCTGGCGGACGAGGTGCTGGCCGCCTGCCGGAAGGCAGCCGCGGAGATCGCGGGCGCGCCCGCTGCGCGTGGCTAGGCGGCCCGTTTCGCGCCGGCTCCGACGATCCTGACGATGTCGGCCATGATGGCGTTCAGCTGGAAGTCCTTCGGCGTATAGACCGCCGCAACCCCGGCCTTGCGCAGCACCGTTTCGTCCTCCGGCGGGATGATGCCGCCGACGATCACCGGCACGTCGTCGAGCCCCTCGGCGCGCATGCGCTCCATCACCTCGGTGACCAGCGGGATGTGGCTGCCCGAGAGGATGGACAGGCCAACCACGTGGACGCCTTCCTCCAGGGCGGCGTTGACGATCTCGGCGGGGGTCAGGCGAATGCCCTCGTAGACCACCTCCATGCCGCAATCGCGGGCGCGCACGGCGATCTGCTCGGCGCCGTTGGAATGGCCGTCGAGGCCGGGCTTGCCGACCAGGAACTTGATGCGGCGGCCGAGCGCGCGGGAGACCTTCTCGACCTCTTCGCGGATCGGGGCGAGGTCGCCGGCCTCCGCACGCGCGGCGCGGCCGACGCCGGTCGGCGCGCGATATTCGCCGAACACCTCGCGCAGCACCTGGCCCCATTCGCCGGTGGTGACGCCAGCCTTCGCGGCGGCGATGGAGGGCTCCATGATGTTGCGGCCTTCGCTGGCGGCGACGCGAAGGCCGGCAATGGCCCGCTCGGCCGCCTTCGCGTCGCGCTGCTCGCGCCAGACCTTGACGTTGGCGACCTGGGCGGCCTCGACCGCGGGGTCGACGACCATGATCGAGCCTTCGCCGGTGGTGAGTGGCGAGGGCTCGGTCTCGACGAAGCGGTTGACGCCGACCACCGTCAGGTCGCCGGATTCAATGGCCTCGAGCCGCTTGGAATTGCTCTCGACCAGCTTCGACTTCATGTACGGGACAGCCGCGATGGCCCCGCCCATCTCCTCGATCAGCTTCATCTCGGCTGACGCTTCCGCCTTCAGTGCCTCGACCTTCGCGGTCACGGCCGGATTACCGTCGAACAGGTCGCCGAATTCGAGCAGGTCGGTCTCGTAGGCGAGGATCTGCTGCAGGCGCAGCGACCATTGCTGGTCCCAGGCGCGCGGCAGGCCAAGCGCCTCGTTCCAAGCGGGCAGTTGTAGGGCGCGGCAGCGCGCCTTTTTCGAGATCGTCACCGCCAGCGCCTCGATGAGGATGCGGTAGACGTTGTTCTCCGGCTGCTGCTCGGTCAAGCCGAGCGAGTTCACCTGCACGCCGTAGCGGAACAGCTTCTGCTTGGGGTCGGTGACGCCGTAGCGCGTCTCGACCAGTTCCTCCCAGAGGTCGACGAAGGCGCGCATCTTGCACATCTCCGTCACGAACCGCATGCCGGCATTGACGAAGAATGAGATGTGGCCGACCACCTCGCCGAAGCCGCCTTCGGGCACCTCGCCCGAGGCCTTCACCGTGTCGAGGATGGCGATGGCATTGGCGAGCGCGAAGGCCAGTTCCTGCACCGGCGTCGCTCCGGCCTCCTGCAGGTGGTAGGAGCAGACATTCATGGGGTTCCACTTCGGCATTTCGGCCGTCGTGAACAGGATCGTGTCCTTGGTGAGCCTCAGCGAGGGCTCCGGCGGGAACACATAGGTCCCGCGCGACAGGTATTCCTTGAGGATGTCGTTCTGCGTGGTGCCGGTCAGCGTCGCCCGCGACACGCCGGTTTCATCCGCGGTGGCCGCGTAGAGCGCCAGCAGCCAGGCGGCACAGGCGTTGATCGTCATGGACGTGTTCATCTCGCCGAGCGGGATGCCGTCGAACAGGGTGCGCATGTCGCCGAGATGGGCGACGGGCACGCCGACCTTGCCGACCTCGCCGCGGGCGAGCAGATGGTCGGCGTCGTAGCCGGTCTGGGTCGGCAGGTCGAAAGCGACCGAGAGGCCGGTCTGGCCCTTGGCGAGGTTGGCGCGATAGAGCGCATTGGACTTCGCGGCCGTGGAATGACCCGCATAGGTGCGGATCAACCAGGGTTTGTCGCGCGTGTCTTTGCTGCGCAAGGTCGCCTCCCGAGCGGGTTATTGGCGACCATTCTGTGCTTTGTGGCGATTTATTGCAATGCAGCGAAAGTCGTCCGCGCTCGGCCGTCCGACGGAGGGCCGAGCGCGCCGGTCGTTGCGTCAGGCGCGCCGGACGAGACTGATGACGAAGAGCAGGATGACCGCGCCCAGGGTCGCCGAGATGATCGCGGAGACGATGCCGCCGCCGATATTGATGCCGAGGCGCGGGAACAGCCACGTGGCGATCAGGGCGCCGATGATGCCGACGACGATGTTGCCGATAAGGCCGAAGCCGAATCCCTTGACGATGACGCCGGCGAGCCAGCCGGCGACTGCGCCGACGATGATCAGGATGAGCAGGCTTTCGATGGGCATGGTTGGTCTTCCTCCTCCAGGGCACGGACGGGGCGGAAACCTCCATCGGCGCCGGGACACGTTAGGCGGGGGCAGCTTCCGCCGATAGCCCGATCCGGCAACGTGCGGAGGCGGCAAAGGTTCACGCCGCGCTGCAGTGCAGGCAATCACTTCGGCGCACAGGCCGCCATGATCGTCCGCGCGCCTGTCCGCGAGGGGCGCAATATGCCGAAAGGACGAGGGTATCAGACGGATTGATGATGTCGCAGGCGATCACAAGGCACTTGCACCCGAATGTTGCACTGCACATAATCCGCCTCCCCGCGCCCGGCCAAGAAGGCGCCTGACCCTGAGGTGACACCATGGCAGCCGCCGCCCCCGCTCCCGCATCCAGGCCGCTCAAGGATCTCTACGAGCTCGGCGAGGTTCCGCCGCTCGGCCATGTGCCCGCGACCATGTATGCCTGGGCCATCCGCAGGGATCGCCATGGGCCACCGGAGCAGTCGTTCAAGGTCGAGGTGGTGCCGACCTGGACGCTCGGTGAGGAAGAGGTCCTGATCTACGTCATGGCCGGCGGCGTCAATTACAACGGCGTCTGGGCGGGCCTCGGACAGCCGATCTCGCCGTTCGACAGTCACAAGCAACCCTTTCACATCGCCGGCTCCGATGCCTCGGGCATCGTCTGGGCGGTCGGCTCCAAGGTGAAGCGCTGGAAGGTCGGCGACGAGGTCATCGTCCATTGCAACCAGGACGACGGCGACGACGAGGAGTGCAATGGCGGCGACCCGATGTTCTCGTCCTCCCAGCGCATCTGGGGCTACGAGACGCCGGACGGGTCCTTCGCCCAGTTCTGCCGCGTCCAGTCGCGCCAGCTCATGCAGAAGCCGAAGCATCTGCCCTGGGAAGAGGCCGCCTGCTACACGCTGACGCTTGCCACCGCCTACCGCATGCTGTTCGGCCATCCCCCGCATACGCTGAAGCCCGGCGACAACGTGCTGGTCTGGGGTGCCTCGGGCGGCCTCGGCGTCTTCGCGGTGCAGCTGGTGGCGGCTGCCGGCGCCAATGCCATCGGCGTCATCTCGGACGAGACCAAGCGCGACTACGTCATGCAGTTGGGCGCCAAGGGCGTGATCAACCGGAAGGATTTCGACTGCTGGGGCCAGATGCCCAAGGTGAACTCGGACGAGTACACGGCCTGGACCAAGGAAGCCCGCAAGTTCGGCAAGGCCATCTGGGACATCACCGGCAAGAAGGACGTCGACATCGTCTTCGAGCATCCGGGCGAGGCGACCTTCCCGGTTTCCTGCCTGGTCGTGAAGCGCGGCGGCATGGTGGTGTTCTGCGCCGGCACGTCCGGCTTCAACATCACCTTCGACGCCCGCTATGTCTGGATGCGGCAGAAGCGCATCCAGGGCTCGCACTTCGCGCACCTCAAGCAGGCGGCGGCGGCCAACCAGTTCGTTCTGGACCGGCGGGTCGACCCCTGCATGAGCGAGCTGTTCCCCTGGGACAAGATCCCGGCCGCCCATGCCCTGATGCACGCCAACAAGCACCAGCCGGGCAACATGGCCGTGCTGGTCAACTCGCCACGGCCGGGCTTGCGCACCCTCGACGACGTCATCGAGGCGACGGGCGGAGCGTGAGCTCTGCCGGCTCGGGCTTGGGCGGCGCGATGCCGAAGAGCGGGCGCAGCTGCGGCACCCGTCGCGCGATCTCGTAGGCGAGATAGCAGCCCGCGACGGTGGCGCCGATCACCAGTGACGCCTCGATACCGGCCGGCAACGCCAGGGCCTTGAGCCAGTGCGCGGCCACCACGATGACCGTCTGGTGGACGATGTACCAGCAGAACACGGCGCCGGCTGCATAGCGCAGCAGCGGGCCGTCGCGATCCCTCAGCCAGCGGCGGGCGAAGCCGAGGATGGCGAGTATCCAGCACCACTGGTCGAAGCCGTAGGCGAACGGCAGCGCGATGCGAAGCGGCGTGCCGACGGGCAATTCGCGCAGCCAGATCAGCGACAGATAGGCGGCAAGAGCGAGGGCCAGCGCCGGCCAGCGGAGCTTCTTGGTCGCCTCTGTGAATGAAGAGGAGCGCGCGATGAGGAAGCCGAACAGGAAGGCCAAGCCATAGACCGCATGGGCGTAGGGGTCGTCGATCAGGGTGTGGGTGATCGGGAAGCTCGGCCAGATGAGACCGCGGACGGCCGCGAGGATTAGCGCGGGGCCGATCAGCAGGACGATGCCCGACAGCCTTTCGGCCCACCGACCTGCCGCCGCCAGCGCCGCGGGCGCGATGGCGGCGGCAGCCAGCAGGATCATCGTGTAGGCCCAGAGATAGGCGATGAACCACAGGTGGTTCCAGGTCGGCAGGATCAGGCAGGCCTGCCGGCCGTTCTCGATCCGGCAGAAGCCCTGGTCGAAGGCGAGATAATGGCCGAACCAGAAGGTCCAGTAGCTGCCGGAATAACCGAATTTCTCGACTACCTCGGCAAAGGACTGCGGCGGCACGACCACGGCCATGCCGAAGGCGAGAGGAACCAGAAGCCGCCACGAGCGGAGCCCCGCCAGCGCGCCGGGCGAGCCCTTGTCCAGCATGAAGCGGGTCGCCGCGCCGGAAACGAGGAAGAGGATCGACAGCCGCCAGGGATTGAGCGCGATCATCAGCGTCTCGAGCGCGCGGCTCTCGTGGATGCTCTTCACATGGAAGCCCCATGACACGTAGAGCATGCCGACGTGGTAGAGGATCAGCAGTGCGAAGGCGCCAACGCGGATCCAGTCGAGGTCGAGGCGGCGATCGTCGATAGCGGGCGGTTGCGGCATGGTCGTTTCCTGTCGGCCGGACAGGGTGTGGCCGACGCGGCCGGAGCCCGTCGAGAGGGCAGGGGACGGGTGGCCGGGACCGCGGGATGAACGAGGCTGGACTGTGACGAGCGGTGGGGAAACCGTGACGGATAGTGGATCGGCGCGATCGGCCGGGCTCTCGCCGGGTCTTGTCTATGGCCTCATCGCGCTTGGTACGACCGCGACCTGCTTGGTCAATGCCTTCTCGACCGCCCACGACCTTGCCCGGTTGGGGCGCCTCGTGCCGTTCTGGCAGCCCTTCCTGTGGGAAGCCTCGAGCGGTGTCGTCATCATCGCGCTCGCGCCGCTGGTCCGATGGATATTCCTGCGCGGCAAGGGCCACCGGGATCGCCCCGCCTTGTTCGCCGGCCTTCACCTCTCCGGTGCGCTGGCCTTCTCCGCGCTGCATGTTGCCGGCATGGTGCTGCTGCGCAAGGCCGGCTATGCCGCCCTGTCGTCGGAAGGCTACGATTTCGGCCCGGTCTGGACCGGCTTTCTCTACGAGCTGCGCAAGGATGTTCTGGTCTATGCGCTGATCGTCTCGGTGTTCTGGATGGCCGAGCGCTTCGGCGGGCGCCAGACTGCCGGGGTCGCCAGTCCATCTCCTCCAGCTCCGAACCCCGCCGCCATCTGGCTGCGCGATGGCACGCTAAGCGTCAGGGTGGCGCCTGGCGACATCGCCTGGGTCGCGTCAGCCGGCAACTATGTCGAGTTCGCGCTGGCGAGCGGCGAGAAGCACCTGATCCGCTCGACGCTGCAGGCGGAGGAGGAGCGGCTGCAGCCGCTCGGCTTCGTGCGCATCCATCGCACGCGGCTGGTCAATACCATCAGGCTGAGGCGCATCGAGACGCGCGCCTCCGGCGACTTCGAGGTGGAACTTGATACCGGCGAGACCCTCTCCGGCAGCCGGCGCTACCGTGCCGAAGCGGCGGCGCTGGTCCGGCCGGTTGCCTGATTAGCCGGGTTGCGCGCCCTCGTAGCCCTCGATGACGATGGCATCCATGACAGCGCCGCCCTTCTGCTCGGCCTTGGCGGCTTGATACTCGGGCGAGTTCCAGCAGGCGAGGGCCTGGTCGTAGCTCGGGAATTCGATGACCACGTTGCGCTGGCGGGCCGTGCCGGCCAACACCTCGAACCTGCCGCCGCGGATGACGAAGCGGCCGCCGAACTTGGCGAAGGCGATGCCGTTCTTGGCGACGTAGTTCTTGTAGGATTCGGCGTCGTTGACGTCGACGCGCGCGATCCAGTAGCCCTTGGGCATGGGTGTCTCCTCCGATAAGGGCGGCATCTTTGTCGGGCATCGCCAAGACGGCAAGGTCTGCGCCGGCATAGCTTGCCTGAAGGTTCAGGCCCGGCGCGCGTCCTGAACGTCGGTTCTCGCGAAATTCTCGCCCTTGTAGAGGAGCGGCACGTCGCGCGCCTTCGCCATGGCGTAAGCGAAGCAGTCGCCGAGGTTGAGCTGGGCGGGATGGCCGCGCCCCTTGCCGTAGCGGGCGAAGGCGGAGAGGGCGAGGTCGCCGTCGGTCTGGTCGATGGGCTCGATGGCGATGTTCGCTTGATTGAGGAAGCTCGTGACGAGTTCGCGCGCCTCTTCGACGTCGATGTTCAGTTTGCGCCGGATATTGGCGACCGTCTCAAACAAGGCGAGTGGAGAAGTGAAGCCCCGGACTGTGCGCTCGATCGCGATGGCGAGTTCTTCGCCGTCGGCCTCCTCTGTCAGGATGGCGACGAGAGCCGAGGAATCGACCATCATCGATCAATCCTCGTAAAGCGCATCGTTGAATGCCTTGTCGGCGGCCAGGCCAGTCGGCTCATGGCTGAGGATCTGCTCGCGAATGGCTCGTGTGCGCTCCCACAGCGGCAAGGTGCCATCAGGTTGCGGCGCTTCCTTGCCGAGCGCCTCGACTAGCGCGAGCTTGACCGCTTCGGTCTTGGTCGTCCGCCGCGCCTTGGCCAGCCTTTCGGCGAGCTGGTTCACCTCTTCGGAGCGGATGTTGAGCGGCATCGCGCTCTCCCGTGTGTAGACAGAAGGTCAATATGCCTACACAAGGATGGCATCACAAGGGCGATCCGGCCGCGAGCCCCTTGTCGGCCCCTTTGTCTTCCTGTATACGCCCACCCCTTCGGATCGACCGGCTGATAAGGGCTGCCGTGGCGATCCCGAAAGCTCATTCCCGAGCCTTCAGAGACGTCCTTCCGGGTCTTCGGACGCGGAACGCCAGGTGTCTCGCAACGAATGAAGAGAGCCAAATGCCCAAGATGAAGACGAAGTCGGGCGCGAAAAAGCGCTTCAAGATCACGGCGACCGGCAAGGTGATGTACGCCCAGTCCGGCAAGCGCCACGGCATGATCAAGCGGTCGAACAAGCAGATCCGCGAGCATCGCGGCACCACTGCCATGTTTGAAACCGATGCCTACAACGTCAAGCGGTACTTCCTCCCGAACGGCTGATCCAAAGCGTTCCCAGGACAAGCACCCCACGAGATAGTTGAAAGAGATCAGCCATGGCCCGCATCAAAAGGGGCGTTACCGCCCACGCCAAGCATAAGAAGGTTCTCAAAGCCGCCGCCGGCTTCCGCGGCCGTCGCAAGAACACCATCCGCGCCGCCAAGGCCGCCGTCGACAAGTCGCTGCAGTACGCGACGATCGCCCGCCGCCTGAAGAAGCGCAATTTCCGTTCGCTCTGGATCCAGCGCATCAACGCCGCGGTCCGCGAGCACGGCATCACCTATTCGCGCTTCATTTCCGGCCTGATCACGGCCGGCATCGAGGTGGACCGCAAGGTTCTCTCGGACCTCGCCATCACCGCGCCGGAAGGTTTTGCGGCCCTGGTCGAAAAGGCCAAGGGATCGCTGCCGGCGAACGCCTGATCCTCTCTTAGGGATCACGACAATTCGGCCCGCGCGACCCTCCCCGAGGGTGGCGCGGGCTTTTTCGTTTCACGCCTGACCGCTGACGCGACGCCAGACAGCGCGGAGACATCATGCAGGGCCTGACGGCACCGATCATCAAGGGGCTCTGGTACGTGGCCATGCCTGGCCGCGCGCTGAAGCCCGCCGGCATGCAGCACAAGAAGCTGCTCGGCGAACCCATGCTGTTCGGCCGCACGGCCGCCGGCGAGGTCTTCGCCATCCGGGATGCTTGCCCGCACCGCGGCATACCCCTGCACTACGGCTCGTTCGACGGCCAGTCGATCCAGTGCTGCTACCATGGCTGGCGCTTCGACAAGACCGGCACCTGCGTCGAGATCCCCTCGCTGCGCGAGGGCCAGCAGATGGACCTCGCCAAGATCTGCACGCCCTCGTACCCCTGCGTCGAGCGGCAAGGGATGATCTGGGTCTTCGTGCCGCGCGCGGGCGAGACGCCGGCCGAGGCCGGCTTCCCCGAGCCGCCGCTGATGCCGGACTTTGCGGCGGACGTAGTCCCGCGCTTCCACTGCATGCTGCCGTTCCACTGCTCGATGGACCATGCCGCCTTCGGCCTCATGGACCCGACCCACGCGGCCTATGTCCACACCTCCTGGTGGTTCAAGAGCGGCGCGCGGAAACTGCGGCCGAAGGAGAAGCAGTTCGCGCCGTCCGAGCTCGGCTGGTCGATGGTGCGCCACGAACTGCCGCCGCAGAACATCGCCTACAAGATCCTGGGCACGCCGGTGACCACCGAGATCAGCTATATGCTGCCGGGCCTCAGGATCGAGAACATCCGCGGCTCGAAGACCCAGGCGACCGGGCTCACCGCCATCACCCCTGTCGACGAGGGCGAGACCGAGGTCCACCAGTTCTTCTGGGTCTCGGCCCCGTGGATGTCGCTCGGCAAGCCCCTGTTCCAGCACCTCATGCGGGTGTTCCTCGACCAGGACCGGCGCGTTGTCATCCAGCAGCGCGAGGGCCTCGTCCACGACCCGAAGCTGATGCTCATCAACGATGCCGACACCCAGGCGCGCTGGTGGATGCGGGTGAAGGACGCCTTCGTGAAGGCGCAGGCCGACGGCAAGCCCTTCGAGAACCCGGTCCAGCCCATGACGCTCCGGTGGCGAAGCTGATCTGCTTGACCCCGCCCGCTCTCCACGCCAAACGAACCCACCCTCCGACCGCGTGACCCCTCCGATGACCGATCTCGCCGCCCTCGAAACCGATCTCACCGCGCAGGTGGCCGCCGCCGCCGACGAAGCGGCCCTGGAAGCGGTGCGCGTCGCCGCGCTCGGCAAGAAGGGCTCGATCTCGGCCTTGCTCGCCACCCTCGGCCAGATGGCCCCGGAGGAGCGCAAGACCGCGGGCGCCGCGATCAATCAGGTCAAAGACACGGTGACTGCGGCGATCGCCGCCCGCCGCGACGTGTTGAAGGCGTCGGCGCTCGATGCGCGCCTCCTCGCCGAGACGGTGGACGTGACGCTTCCCGTGCGCGAGAGCCCGACCGAGACCGGTCGCATCCATCCGATCAGCCAGGTGATGGACGAGCTCACCGCCATCTTCGCCGACATGGGCTTCGCCATTGCCGAAGGCCCGGATATCGAGACCGACGACTACAACTTCACGAAGCTGAACTTCCCCGTCGGCCATCCGGCGCGGGACATGCACGACACGTTCTTCTTCAACCCGAAGGCGGACGGGGAGCGGCTGCTGCTGCGCACGCACACGTCCCCGGTGCAGGTGCGCACCATGCTGTCAGCCAAGCCGCCCATCCGCGTGATCTGCCCGGGGCGCACCTACCGCATCGATTCCGATGCCACCCACACGCCGCAGTTCCATCAGGTCGAGGGCCTCGTCATCGACAAGGGCAGCCATATCGGCCACCTTAAGTGGATCCTTGAGGAGTTCTGCAAGGCCTTCTTCGAGGTCGACAGCGTCAAGATGCGCTTCCGGCCCTCGTTCTTCCCCTTCACCGAGCCGTCGATGGAGGTCGACATCCAGTGCAACCGCCAGGGCGGCGAGGTCCGTTTCGGCGAGGGCGAGGACTGGCTGGAAATCCTCGGCTGCGGCATGGTCCACCCCAACGTCATCCGCAATTGCGGCCTCGACCCGGACATCTACCAGGGCTTCGCCTGGGGCATGGGGATCGACCGCATCGCCATGCTGAAATACGGCATCAACGACCTGCGCCAGTTCTTCGAGGGCGACGTCCGCTGGCTGTCGCATTACGGCTTCCGTCCGCTCGACCTGCCTTCGCTGGCGGGCGGCCTGTCGAGTTGAGCGGCGTCATGAGCGACGTGCCCGACCTCTACCGCGATGCGCCGCGCTGGGCCTTCGGCGACGGCCCGACGCTGGCCGACGAGTTGCTGGCGCTGGTTCTGTCGGGCGCCAAGCGGGCGACCTGCGATTCCCTCGCCGCCAGGCAGGCCGACATCATGCCGACGGTCGGCGAGGTCAGCGTGATCCTCGACGGCGCCGGCCGGCCCGCCTGCGCCATTGAGACCACCGACGTCGAGGTGATGCGATTTGGCGAGGTCTCCGCCGCTTTCGCCGCGGAGGAGGGGGAGGGAGACCTTTCGCTCGACTACTGGCGCGCCGCCCATCGCGGCTTCTTCCAGCGCCAGGGCACCTATTCCGAAGACATGCAGGTCGTCTGCGAGCGCTTCAAGCTGCTGCAGGCCTTCGAACAGCCGGAAACCGTCCGATGAAATTCACTCTCTCCTGGCTCAAGGACCACCTCGAGACCGAGGCCTCCCTGGCCGAGATCACCGAGACCCTGACGCGCATCGGCCTTGAGGTCGAGAACGTCGAGGACGCCGGCGCCAAGCTGTCGGCCTTCACCATCGCCTATGTCGTCTCGGCCGAGCAGCACCCGAATGCCGATCGCCTCCGGGTCTGCATGGTGGACACCGGTACGGGCGAGCCCGTGCAGGTGGTCTGCGGCGCGCCGAACGCGCGCACCGGCATGAAGTCGGTCTTCTCCCCGCCCGGCACCTATATCCCCGGCAAGGCCATCACACTCGGCGTCGGCACGATCCGCGGCGTCGAGAGCCGCGGAATGCTCTGCTCGGCGGCGGAACTCGAAATCTCCGAGGATCATGACGGCATCATCGACCTCCCGGCGGATGCGCCGGTCGGCACGCGCTATGCCGACTGGGCGAAGCTCGCCGACCCCGTCGTCGAGATCAACCTGACGCCCAACCGGCCGGACTGCACCTCGATCCATGGCATCGCACGCGACCTTGCCGCCGCCGGCCTCGGCAAGCTGAAGGCCGAGATCGTCCCGCAGGTGAAGGGCACCTTTGCCAATCCGCAGAAGGTGGAACTCGCCTTTGCGAAGGGCGACCAGAAATACTGCCCGGCTTTCGCGCTGCGCCTCGTGCGCGGCGTGAAGAACGGTGCCTCGCCGGACTGGATGCAGCGGCGCCTGAAGGCCATCGGTCTTCGCCCCATCAACGCGCTGGTCGACATCACCAACTACGTGACCTTCGACCGCGGCCGGCCGCTGCACGTTTTCGACGCGAAGAAGGTCAAGGGTGCGCTGGTCGTCCGCCGCTCGAAGGCGGGCGAGACGGTGCTCGGCCTCGACGGCCGGGTCTATGGCTTCACCGGCCATGAGACCGTGATCGCCGACGACAACGGCGTGGAATCCGTCGCCGGTGTCATGGGCGGCGAGCATTCCGGCTGCGACGAGACGACCACCGACGTGCTGATCGAGTCCGCGCTCTGGGACCCGATGGACATTGCCCGCACGGGCCGCAATCTCGGCATCATCACCGATGCCCGCTACCGGTTCGAGCGTGGCGTCGACCCGAACTTCACCGTGCCGGGCGTCGAGCTCGCCACGAAACTGGTTATGGACTTCTGCGGCGGCGAGCCCTCCGAGGTGACGCTGGCCGGCGCCGTCCCGGACACCGGTATGGTCATCAATTTCCCGCTCGCCGAGACCAAGCGGCTGACCGGCCTCGAGGTTTCCGACCGCGAGCAGAAGCGCATCCTCGAGGCGCTCGGCTTCGACATTTCCGGCAACGGTCCGATGGTCAAGGTCTCGCCGCCTTCCTGGCGTCCGGACGTTCACGGCAAGGCCGACCTGACCGAGGAAGTCATGCGCATTGCGGGTGTCGACCGCGTGCCCTCGACCCCGCTCGACCGCGGCGGCACAGTGCCGAAGCCGGTGCTCACCCTGATCCAGAAGCGCACGCGCATGGCGAAGCGCACCCTCGCCGGCCGGGGCATGGTCGAGGCGGTGACCTGGAGCTTCGTCGCGAAGGATCAGGCCGAGCTGTTCGGCGGCGGCCAGCCGGCGCTGGCGCTCGCCAACCCGATCGCCGCCGACCTCTCCGACATGCGACCGACCCTGCTCGTCGGCCTTGCCACCGCCGCGCAGCGCAATGCAGACCGCGGCTTTGGTGACGTCGCGCTGTTCGAAGTCGGCCAGGTGTTCAGGGGCGACAAGCCGGAAGACCAGTTCATGGCCGCAGCCGGCCTTCGGCGCGGCCTCGCCAGGCCGTCCGGCCTCGGCCGCCAGTGGCAGGGCTCGGCAGCCGCCGACGTCTTCGACGTGAAGGCCGACGCGCTGGCCGTGCTGGCTTCGGTTGGCGCGCCGGTCGCCGGCATCCAGGTTGTTCCGGGTGGCCCCGCCTGGTTCCATCCCGGCCGTTCCGGCACCTTCCAGATGGGTCCGCAGACCGTGTTCGGCGCCTTCGGCGAACTGCACCCGCGCGTCCTGGAGGCGCTCGATGTGAAGGGGCCGGTGCTCGCCTTCGAGCTGATCCTCGACAAACTGCCGCCGCCCAAGGCGCGCCCGACCCGGAACAAGCCGCAGATCGTGCTGTCGTCGTTCCAGCCGGTCGAGCGCGACTTCGCCTTCCTGGTCGGCCGGGAGGTGAAGGCCGGAGACCTCGTCAAGGCGGCGCAGGGCGTCGACAAGCAGCTCATCACCGGTGTGCAGATCTTCGACGTCTACGAGGGCAAGGGCATTAAGGAGACGAAGAAGTCCGTCGCCATCGCGGTCACCCTGCAGTCGAAGGACAAGACGCTGACCGAAGCCGAGATCGAAGCGGTCGCCGCGAAGATCGTGGCGGAAGTGACGAAGAAGACCGGCGGCACGCTGCGGGCGTAAGGCCGGCGGTACGGTATCCGCCTCTCCCCGCCGGGGAGAGGTGTGCGTTGCGCGCTATCTCTGGCGATCGATCGGGGCAATCGCGATCAGCTCAGCTCCTCCACCCTGAACACCCCGGCGAACCGGTCGGCGAGCGCCGCCAGCTCCGCCTCGTGCAGGCTCTTCGCGTCGATCACGCCGCCGCCCGGCTTCGGCAGATCGCGCGTCGCGCAGGCATCCGCCGCGATGACCGTCTGATAGCCGAGGTCGAGCGCCGCGCGGGCCGTCGACGACACGCACATGTGGGTCATGAAGCCCGCCATGATCAGCGGTGCGCCGGGCGCGCCGACGGCTTCGGCAAGCGTCGTCCCCGAGAACGAGTTCGGGCGCGGCTTCTCGACCACCGTCTCGCCGGCGATTGGCGCGACGGCGTCAGCGATCGCGCCGCGATGGGCCTCGCGGTCGAACAGGCCGCCCTTGCCGCCCTTGTGCGCGACGTGGACGACCCTGGTGCCGGCTTTGCGGGCGCGGGCGAGCAGGTCTGCCGCCTTTGCCAGCGCGGGCTGTGCGCCGGGCAGCGCAATGGGGCCTTCGAGATATTCGTTCTGGACGTCGATGAGCACGAGGATGCTGTCGCCGAGTTTCGGTGGCACGGGCGCGCGGCCGGCCATCTCGAGAAGGGTCTTCGGGGTGCTCATGGATGTTGTCCTCGTGGGTCGTTCGGCGGGCGCGCATCAAAGGCGAGGATGGGCCTCAGGTAAACCATGCCGGGCGCGGCCGACACATGCACGCCGTGCGCGAGATGACAGAACGGCGGTCGAGACACTAGCCTGTCGGCCTTCCTCCTGGCGAAAGCAGCTCATGCATCCGCTCCTCAGACCCGCCGGCACCAGGGGTGCCGTTCCCATCACCTTCGTGACGCCGAAGACCTACCCGGCGGCGAAGGCGAAGCTGAAGGCGCCGCAGCAGGCTTTCCTCGCCGCCACCGGCTACGAACCGAAGGCGGGCAAGGCGGCGGTCATCCCGGATGCCAAGGGTGCTGTCGCCGCCGTCCTCTACGGGGTCGAGGCGTCGGACGCCGCCCATCGCGACCCGCTGCTGGTCGGCAAGCTGCCGGGGCAGATCCCGGCGGGGCTCTACGCCTTCGCCAGCGATCCGGGCGATGCCGGAACGGCTGCGCTCGCCTGGATGATGGGGCAGTACCGTTTCACCCGGTACAAGAAGACCACCGCCAGGCCAGCCCTGCTCGTGGTGCCGGACGGCGTCGACGGCGAGGCGGTCAGCCGGGCGGCGGAGGCGGTGTTCCTCGCGCGCGACCTCATCAACACGCCGGCCAATGATCTCGGCCCGGCCGAACTCGAGACCGCCATCCGTGATCTCGGCAAGCGGCATCGCGCCAAGGTCACCTCCGTCGTCGGCGAGGCGCTGATCCGCGCCAACCTGCCGATGATCCATGCGGTCGGCGCCGGCTCGCCGCGCGAGCCGCGCCTCGTCGATCTCGTCTGGGGCAACGAGAAGCATCCGAAGGTGACGCTGGTCGGCAAGGGCGTCTGTTTCGACACCGGCGGCCTCGACATCAAGCCGGACGCGGCCATGCTGCTGATGAAGAAGGACATGGGGGGCGCGGCGGCAGCCATCGGCCTCGCCCACATGATCATGGCGGCGAAACTGCCGGTGCGGCTGCGCCTGCTGGTGCCGGCGGTCGAGAACGCGGTGTCAGGAACGGCGTTCCGCCCCGGCGACGTTTTCCCGACCCGCAAGGGTCTCACCGTCGAGATCGGCAATACCGACGCGGAAGGCCGCCTCGTCCTGTGCGACGCGCTGGCGCTCGCCGACGAGGAAACGCCTGACCTCATCGCCGATTTCGCGACGCTGACGGGTGCAGCGCGCGTCGCGCTCGGTCCCGACCTCGCGCCGGTCTATACCCACGACGATGGGCTGGCGGCCGACCTGATGGCGGCGGGTCTAGCGGTGGGTGATCCGGTCTGGCGCCTGCCGCTCTGGAAGCCCTATGCGACCGGCCTCGACAGCAAGGTCGCCGACATGAACAACGTCACGACCGGGGGCTTCGCCGGCTCGATCACCGCCGCGCTCTATCTCGACCGCTTCGTCGAGAAGGCGAAGGCCTGGCTGCACGCCGACATCTACGGCTGGGTGCCGGCCGAGAAGGCGGGCCGCCCGGTCGGCGGCGAGCTGCAGGCTGCGCGGGCGCTGTTCGAGGTTCTGAAGGCCCGCTTCGGATGGAACGGAGCGCGGCCGATCTCCCTCTGACGGCCCGTTGCCGCGCGCCGGCCCTTTCCCTATGGTCCCCCTCCCTCCCGAGGCACGTTCCAAAGAAAATCCATGGCGACCGACAAGACAACCGGCCGACGCAACCGCCCGACCATCACCGATCAGGAGGCGCTGGCCTTCCACCAGGTCGGCAAGCCCGGCAAGCTCGAGATCGTGCCGACCAAGCCGATGGCGACGCAGCGCGACCTGTCGCTGGCCTATTCGCCCGGCGTCGCCGTGCCGGTGCTGGCCATCGCCGCCGACCCGAACCGCGCCTTCGACTACACCACGCGCGGCAACATGGTGGCGGTGATCACCAACGGCACGGCGATCCTCGGCCTCGGCAATCTCGGCGCGCTCGCCTCGAAGCCGGTGATGGAAGGCAAGGCTGTGCTGTTCAAGCGCTTCGCCGACGTCGATTCCATCGACCTCGAAGTCGATACCGAGGACGCCGACAAGTTCATCGAGGCCGTGCGCTATCTCGGGCCTTCCTTCGGCGGCATCAACCTGGAAGACATCAAGGCGCCCGAGTGCTTCATCATCGAGCAGCGCCTGCAGGAACTGATGGACATCCCGGTATTCCATGACGACCAGCACGGCACGGCGATCATCGCCGCCGCCGGCCTGATCAATGCCATGGACATTACCGGCCGTAGCATCAAGACGACGAAATTGGTGGTGAACGGGGCTGGCGCGGCCGGCATCGCTTGCGTCGAGCTCCTGAAGGCCATGGGCTTCACGCCCGACAACGTGGTGCTCTGCGACACCAAGGGCACGATCTATCGCGGTCGCACCGAGGGCATGAACCAGTGGAAGTCGGGCCATGCAGTGGTTACCGACGCCCGCACGCTGGCCGAGGCGCTCAAGGGCGCCGACGTGTTCTTCGGTCTGTCGGTGAAAGGCGCGCTGACCTCCGAAATGGTCATGTCGATGGCGCCAAAGCCGATCATCTTCGCCATGGCCAATCCTGACCCGGAGATCACGCCCGAGGAGGTCCACGCCGTTCGCACCGACGCGATCGTCGCGACCGGCCGATCCGACTATCCGAACCAGGTCAACAACGTCCTCGGTTTCCCCTTCCTGTTCCGCGGCGCGCTCGACGTGCGCGCCACCAAGATCAACATGGAGATGAAGATCGCCGCCGCGCAGGCGCTCGCCGATCTCGCCCGCGAGGACGTGCCGGACGACGTTGCCGCGGCTTATGGTGGCGGCCGGCCGAAATACGGCCCGGAATATATCATTCCGGTGCCGTTCGACCCGCGCCTGATGATCGCCGTGCCCACGGCGGTGGCGCAGGCCGCCATGGAAACAGGCGTCGCCCGCCGGCCGATCGTCGACATGGGCGCCTACAAGGCGCAGCTCACCGCGCGGCTCAACCCGGTGGCCGGCGTGCTCGCCCGCATCTTCGAGCGCGCCCGCCGCTCGCCGCGCCGCGTCGTCTTCGCCGAGGGCGAGGAGGAGCAGGTGATCCGCGCCGCCCAGAGCTTCGTCAACCAGGGGCTCGGCACCGCCATCCTGGTCGGCCGCGAGGATCGTGTCCGCGCCACGGCGCAGGCCGCCGGCATCGACCTGAGGGATGGCATCGAGGTCGCCAATGCACGGCTCTCCACGCGCAATACCGACTATGCCAACCAACTCTACGAGCGCCTGCAGCGCGAAGGCTATCTGTTCCGCGACTGCCAGCGCCTCGTGAACCAGGACCGCAACGTGTTCGGCGCGGCCATGGTCTCGGCCGGCGATGCCGACGGCATGGTCACCGGCGTCACGCGCAACTACTCCTCGGCGCTCGACGATGTGCGCCGCGTGATCGACACCAAGCCCGGCCACCGGCTGATCGGCGTCTCCATCGTGCTGTCGCGCGGGCGCACCGTGCTGGTCGCCGATACCGCCATCACCGAGATGCCCTCGGCGGCAGACCTCGCCGAGATCGCCATTGAGGCGGCCCATGCCGCGCGCCGCCTCGGCACCGAGCCGCGGGTCGCGCTGCTCGCCTTCTCGACCTTCGGCCAACCCAAGGGCGAACGCTCGGAAAAGGTGATCGAGGCGGTTCGCATCCTCGATTCACGCCGCGTCGATTTCGAGTATGACGGCGAGATGGCCGCCGACGTGGCGCTCAATCCCGACCTGATGGCGGCCTACCAGTTCTGCCGCCTGACCGGGCCTGCCAACGTGCTGGTCATGCCGGCGTTCCATTCGGCGTCCATCTCGACCAAGATGATGCAGGAGCTGGGCGGAGCGACGGTGATCGGGCCGCTGCTTGTCGGCCTCGACAAGCCGGTGCAGATCGTGCCGCTCGGCGCCAGGGATTCCGACATCGTCAACATGGCCGCGCTCGCCGCCTACAATATCGGCGGTTGATGCGTCTCAGACCCCGATGGGGGCGGCGCCGATCAGGGCATCGTCGTCATTGCTCGGCACCAGCGGCGGCGCCTTGAGGGCGTGAGCCCGTTCGATCGACGCGGCGATCACCGGCGCCATGTCGGGGGTCACGGGCCGGGCAAAAACGAAGCCCTGGACGATGTCGCAGCCAAGCTCGATCAGCACGTCGACCTCCGCAGGCCGCTCCGCGCCTTCAGCGACCACCGACATGCCGAGACCGCGCGAAAGGGCGATGATGCCGCCGAGGAGCTTGCGCTTCTCGGGCTTGGTGGCGATCCCGTCGACGAAGGATCGGTCGACCTTGAGGCAATCGAAGGGCAGGCGGGTCAGATAGCCGAGCGAGGAATAGCCCGAGCCGAAATCGTCGAGTGCGAGACGCACGCCCAGCGCGGACAACGCGGTCAGCGTCCTGCTGATGCGCTGCTCGGAATGATCGACGAACAGGCTCTCGGTCAGTTCGAGGCACAGCAGGTTCGGCGGCAGGCCGGTTTCGGCGAGCACGGCCGAGACGGCGGTCTCGAAGTCCATGTTCCAGAATTGAGCCGGCGAAACGTTCACGGAGACGGAGCGCGACGGCAGGCCGGCATCCAGCCAGGCACGCGCCTGGCGGCAGGATTCGCGCAGCACCCAGAGGCCGAGATCGACGATCAGGCCGGAGCTTTCGGCGATGGGAATGAACTCGGCCGGCGAGATCGGGCCACGCTCGGGATGGGTCCAGCGCAGCAGCGACTCGAAGCCGATGACGCGGCCGGTCGCAAGGTCGACCTGTGCCTGGTAGTGCGCATTCAGCGCGCCCTGCTCGACGGCATGGCGCAGATGCCGCCCGAGATCGAGCCGCTGCTCCACCGCCTGGGCATAGGCCGGCTCGAACACCATGGCGCGTCCGCGGCCGGCCTCCTTGGCCATGTAGAGCGCCAGGTCCGCATTGCGCATGGCGACGTCCACCGAACCGCCGTCCTCGGGCAGGTTGGCAATGCCGATGGTGGCGCCGATGAAGGCCTCGCCCTCGCTGAGATCGACCGGCCCTGACAGGCGGGCGATAATGCGCTCGGCCAGTTCGACGACATCCTCCTGGGTCGAGCGGCGCTCGGGCAGGATGGCGAATTCGTCGCCGCCGAGACGGGCGACGAAGGCGCGGGAGCCGAGCTCCTGACGCAGCAGCAGCGCGACGCGGGTCAGAAGCTCGTCGCCGGCGGCATGGCCGAGCGAGTCGTTGACCTCCTTGAACCGGTCGAGATCGAGCAGCAGCAGGGCGCCTGCAGAACCCTGGCGGAAGCAGGCGTCGATCAGCGAGGCCAATTCGCGCTTGAACAGAGCGCGGTTGGCAAGTCCGGTCAGCGGGTCGCTGTAGGCGAGATTTTCGAGCTGGCGCTGGGCCTGCTTGCGCTCGGTGACGTCCTGCACCGTGCCGATCAGGCCCAGAATCTTGCCGTCGGCGATCTCGGCCTTGCAGGTCAATGCGAGGTCGCTCACCGATCCGTCCGAGCGGCCGACCTGCACGTCCACTGTCTCGGTCCGCCGCGTCCGGATGACATTGCGCTGCATGTCGACGATGCGCGTCGCCCCGTCGTCGAGGAAGCGGGCGAGGATGTTCTCGTGGGTCGGGTCGAAGGTTTCCGGATCGAGACCCAGCAGCGCGAACACCTCCGGCGCCCAGACCACCTGGGTGTCGCCGAGGCGGTAGCTCCAGGTGCCGATCTTGCCGAGCCGGTGCGCTTCCTGCAGCGCGCGGGTGCGCCTGTCGAGCATCTCCTCCGCCTTGCGCAGCTTGGTGATGTCGCTGGCCGTGCCGCGATAGCCGATGAACCCGCCGGCGGCGTCGAAGACCGGCTTGCCGCTGGAGCGGATGGTCGCCTGCTCGCCGTCCTCGCCGACGACCGTGTAGGAAAAGTTGCGGAACGGCCGATGGGCTTCGACATCTGCCTGGTGACGGCGCATGGCCTCCCGGTCGTGTTCGGCCACCGGCAGTTCCCAGCGCCGTTTCCTGCTACCCCCGAGGCCTTGCACTACGGGGCTGCGCTCGGCCCTCAGGTCAATTTCGGCGAAGCGGTGTTCGTGGTCGGTCTCCCAGCACCAGTCGGAGGCGGTCGCGACGAAGTCGGTCAGGCGCTGCTCGCTCTCGGCAAGCCGGTGCAAGGCGGCGAGTTCCTCGGTGATGTCGCGCACGATGCCGGCGATCGCGACAACGCGACCCTCGCCGTCGAACTCACCCTCGCCGTGGATGGCAAAGTCGATGACGGCGCCATCCGGGCGGCAGTAGCGGCCCTTGATCATATAGGGTTCGCCGGTGAGCCAGCAGGCCCGATAGTGGCGGGAGAGTTCGTCGGGCGCGGGCTCCACGTAGCGCTCTCGGATCGCCGCGATGGCGACCACCCCGTCTTCGGTCGGCAGCTGATACATGGCCGCCAGTTCCGGCGAGATCCAGAAGGTCGGGCTGTCGGCGGAGCGGGATTGCCAATAGCCCATTCGCGCGATCTGCATCGCGCGCTTCAGGAGGCTGCCGCCACGCACTCTCGGCGCCGCCGGCATGTCTTGGGCCTCTCGCTTACGCGGGGCCTTCTCAGCGGCCATGATCCCGAAACCTGAAGGACTGCCATGCAATTGTCTCTGACCCGGCTTAGCAACTCGTTACAGTTATCCGCGGTTAAACGTAAAAGTTGCAGCACAAAGAGAGGCTTGGGCGATGGGCGACAGCAGGATTGGAACGAGGCCGACGATCCCGGTTTTCGATATTGGCCAGGTTCTGTTGCGCTGGGATCCGAAGGGCTTGCTGACCCGTCTGCTCGGCTCCGAGGGTGCCGCCGAAGCCTTCATGCAGGAGGTGGATTTCGCCGGGTGGCATGGCCGCCAGGATGCCGGCCGGGCGGTCACCGAGGCTGTCGCCGCTCATTCGGCGCAGTACCCGCATCATTCTGCGGTCTTTTCCGGCTTCTACGAGCGCTGGCTCGATGCCGTGCCGGAAGAAGTTCCGGGCACCCGCGCGATCTTCGAGGACCTGCTCGCGCAGGGGCCGGTCTATGGCATTTCGAACTTCTCGCGTGAGCTGTTCGATCGCACGGTGCCAGCCTATCCCTTCCTTGGCCGCTTCACAGGTCTGGTCCTGTCCGCGGATGTCGGCCTCAACAAGCCGGACCCGCGCATCTACCGCATCCTCTGCGAACGGCACGGGCTCGACGCGCGGGACTGCATCTTCATCGACGATAGCGGACGCAATGTCGCGGCGGCGCGCGCAGAAGGCATGGCGGGCATCGTCTTCACCGATGCTGCCGCCCTTTCCGCCGAACTGGCCGCGATGGGTCTTGTGCCGCGGGCCTGACGTGCTGCGCGATCGCCTCCGCGAGGCGGTCGCGGTCGAGCGGCTTGGTCAGGAAGGCATCCATGCCGGCGGCGATGGCCGCCGCGCGATCCTCGGCGAAGGCATTGGCGGTGAGCGCCACGATGGGCACCCGCCGGCCAGCGTCCTCGCGGGCGCGGATCATGGTCGCGGCCGACAGCCCGTCGCATTCGGGCATCTGCATGTCCATCAGTACCAGGTCGACGGCGACAGCCGGGTCGAGCGCCATCTCGACCGCCGCCCGTCCGTCACGCGCCCAGTGCGGCTGGTGGCCGAGCTTTTCGAGCAGCCGGCGCGTGAGCAGCGCGTTGACCTCGTTGTCCTCGGCGACCAGCACGGAGAGTGCCTGCGCGGCGGTTACGGCAGGGTCGACCGAGATATCGGTCCCTCCTGAATCCGGCTCGGCGGCGGGGTGGTCCGACGGGTGCATCTGCATGAGCAGCGAGGCCTCGCGCACCGGTGAGACCAGCCAGCCCGAAACGCCGCGCGCGCGCCAGCGGGCAATGTCGGCCCGTGCGCCGGGCGTCACCAGCAGCACGGTCCGGTCGGCCCGATCGCCAAGCGCCTGCAGGGTCTGGGACAGTGCGTCCTCGCCGATCCGCCGGTCGAGAATGGCGACGTCGAAACGGCCCGCGCCGGGAATATCGGCGACATCAGCCGCGCGGGTCACATCGACGCCGCGCGCGGCGAGGCGCTGCGACAGGATTTCCGCCTCCAGGGGCGTCTGCGACAGGATCAGCACGGCGAGGCCGTCGAGGCGCTCGGCGGCCGGCGATGCCCCATCCGCGGCGACCAGCGGCAGGCGCACCTCGAAGGTTGCGCCCGCTCCGGGCTCTGAGCGCAGGGTCAGCGTGCCGCCCATGCGCTGGACGATGCGGCGCGAGATAGCGAGGCCGAGGCCGGTGCCGGCGTGGCGGCGGGCGAAAGTGCTCTCGCCCTGCTCGAACTCGGCGAAGATGCGCTCGCGATCGGCCTTCGCGATGCCAGGTCCGGTGTCGCGCACCGTGATCACCGCCTGCGCGCCATCCCGGTCGACGGTGATGGCGGCGCCGCCGGCTTCCGTGAATTTCACGGCATTGCCGGCGAGGTTCAGGAGGACCTGGCGCAACCGCGTGGCATCGCCCATCAGACGGGTCGGCAGCGCCGGGTCGACGGCGACGGCGAGGTTGAGGCCCTTTGCATGCGCGCGCGTCGCGATCAGCTCGGCGATCCCTTCGACCAGCGGCAGGAGGTCGAAGGGGGCGATGTCGAGATCGAGCCGGCCGGCCTCGATCTTCGAGAAGTCGAGGATCTCCTCGATCAGCGCCAGCAGCGCCGCGCCGGAGGATTTTACCGCTTCGGCATAGCTTTTCTGCTCGGGCGTGAGCGGTGTGTCGATGAGCAGGTCCGCCATGCCCATGATGCCGTTGAGGGGCGTGCGTATCTCATGGCTGACGGTGGCGAGGAAGCGCGATTTCGCATCGTTCGCCGTTTCGGCGCGCGCGCGGGAATGGGCGAGCGCGAGCTCGGCCGCCTTGCGCTCGGTGATGTCGCGCCCGACCGACTGCAGCTGGGCGGCGCCCGAACCGTCGCGCACCGCGTGGTGGCGCCAGGCGACCCAGCGCTCGCCGTCGGGCGTCCGGATGTGCTCGTCCGCACTCTGCGAGCCGTCGCTCTCGCGCCGGCCGGCGGTGCGCTCGAGCACCTGCGGTGCCGCGTCGCCGCCCACCAGCGCTTCGGGCGTCTCGCCGATGAGTGCGCCATAGGCGCGGTTGGCGAAGGTGATCTTGCCGGCATGGTCGCGGCGTACGATCAGGTCGCCCTGGGCGTCGACAAGGCCGCGATGCAGTTCCTCGCTCTCGGAGAGCTCGAAGACGCGATCGGTGAGCGCCTCGACGGTTTCCTCGAGCGCGGCCGCCTTGCGCGCGAGCGCGCGCCTCGCGTGCGCGAGATGGGCGAGGCTCGCCAGCCCGGCAACGCCGAGCGCTGCCGCACCGCCCGCGACCAGGGCGAAAGCATCCACGAGCCACATCTCCCCGCGCCATCCGACCGTCCGACCCTAGGCAAACAGCGTTGACGGCTGGTTACCGGACGGCGCGGCGCCGAAGCGCGGCATGACCCGGACGGCCCTGCGTGGCTTGCACGAGGCAACCGGCACAGTCGGGACGAGTGGCCAGGCTGCCAACCGACCCTCCGCTATCCCGGGAGATTCGCCGGCCTCCGGTGTCAGGCCGCCGCGCGCGCCCGCTCGCCGGCGGCGCGATAGGTCAGGGCTTCGGCGAGATGGATGCGGCCGATCATGTCCTCGCCGGCGAGATCGGCGATGGTGCGCGCGACCTTCAGCACGCGATGATAGCCGCGCGCCGACAGCCGCATCGCCTCCGCGGCGTTGCGGAGCAGGGCAAGGCCGGCCGGGTCCAGCCGTGCGATCTCGTCGAGCATGGCGGGGGGCGCATGGGCGTTGAGCCGCACGCTCGGCGCGGCCGCGTAGCGCGCGACCTGTAACGCGCGCGCGGCCGCGACCCGGGCCGCGATCTCCGCGCTGCCCTCAGCCGGCGCGGGCAGGATGAGATCGGCGGCGGAGACCGACGGCACCTCGATCAGCAGGTCCATACGGTCGAGCAGCGGCCCGGACATCCGTGCCTGGTAGGCGGCCATGCAGCGATCGTTCGGCATGCGCTTGCAGGCATAGCCCGGCTCCGTCGCGAGGCCACAGCGGCAGGGGTTCATCGCCGCGATCATCTGGAACCGGGCCGGAAAGGTGACCCGCTGGTTGGCGCGCGCGATCACCGCCTCGCCGGTTTCGATCGGTTGCCTGAGGCCGTCCAGCACCTGCGGCTGGAATTCCGGCAGTTCGTCGAGGAAGAGCACGCCGTGATGGGCGAGCGAGACCTCGCCCGGGCGCACGCGCAGGCCGCCGCCGATCAGCGCCGCCATGGAGGCCGAATGGTGCGGGTTGCGGAATGGCCGGCGGGTGGTCAGCTGCCCGCCTTCGAGCTCACCGGCCACCGAATGGATCATCGAGACTTCGAGCAGCTCGGCCGGGGCGAGCGGCGGCAGGATCGACGGCATGCGGCTCGCGAGCATGGACTTGCCCGAGCCCGGAGGGCCGTTCATCAGCAGCGCGTGGCCGCCGGCGGCGGCGATCTCGACAGCGCGTTTGGCGCTTTCCTGCCCCTTGATGTCCCTCAGGTCGGCAAGGCTGGCCTCGACGGACCGGATGCCCGGCGCCGGCCGCGACAGGACCTGGGCGCCGCGGAAATGATTGGCGAGCTGGACGAGGTTATCAGCCGCCAGAACCTCCACGTCCTCGCCGGCCCAGGCGGCCTCGGGACCGCAGGCGGCGGGGCAGATGATGCCGAGCCCCAGTCCATTGGCGGCCATCGCCGCCGGCAGGACACCGGCGACCGGCGTGATCCGCCCGTCCAGTGCAAGCTCGCCCAGCACCATGAACCCGCCGAGCGCGTCCGAGGGGATGGCGCCGATCGCCGCCATCAGGCCGAGCGCGATGGGAAGGTCGAAATGCGACCCCTCCTTCGGCAGATCGGCCGGCGCGAGATTGACCGTGATCCGCCTCCCGGGCAGGGCCAGTCCCGAGGCCACCAGCGCCGAGCGCACCCGTTCGCGCGCCTCGCTCACCGCCTTGTCCGGCAGCCCCACGATGTTGAACACGACCTGGCCGGACAGGACGTGCACCTGTACGTCGACGGGCTTCGCATCGATGCCCTCGAATGCGACGGTCGCCACCCGCTGAACCATGATCGCCCCTCTGCGCCGATCGATGCACGGAATGGTTGCCGGAACAATACGGGAACATACCTATTGAGTTCCTGTTTTGTTCCGATATGCTGTGGGACGTTCAGGAGATGCCCATGACCCGCACCGGATCGCATGCCGCATCAATCGCTGCTTCGCGGGCCTCCCGCCGCGATGCTGACACGCTTCCCCTTAGCGCTTGGGTCCGCCGCTACCGGCGCTTTGCCTCGATCACGTCCCAGATCCGGGCCGCGATGTCGGGACCGCCGAGCCGGCGGATGGCCCGGATGCCGGTCGGGGCCGTGACGTTGATCTCGGTGAGATTGCCGCCGATCACGTCGATGCCGGCTATCAGGATGCCGCGCTCGCGCAGCGCCGGGCCGATCGTTTCGCAGATCTCGCGCTCGCGGGGGGTCAGCTGCGTGGTCTCCGCCGCGCCGCCGCGCACCATGTTGGAGCGCAGGTCGTCGGCGGCCGGCACGCGATTGACCGCCCCGGCGAAGTCGCCGTCGACCAGGATGATGCGCTTGTCGCCCTCGCGGACGGCGGGCAGATAGTGCTGGGTCACCCAAGGCTCGCGCGTCAGGGCCGCGAACGTGTCGAGGAAGGAGCCGAAATTCTCGTCGTCCTTGCGGATGCGGAATACGCCCGCGCCGCCATGGCCGTAGAGCGGCTTCATCACGATGTCGCCCAGCTCGGCCCGGAAGGCGCGGATGGCGTCGAAGTCGCGGGTGATGAGGGTTGCAGGCATCAACTGGGGAAAAAGCGTGACGAAGACCTTTTCCGGGGCGTTGCGCACATGGAACGGGTCGTTGACGACGAGGGTCTTCGGATGGACGCGCTCGAGAAAATGGGTGGCGGTGATGTAGTGGAGGTCGAAGGGCGGGTCCTGGCGCATCAGGATGACGTCGAAACTGGCGAGTGGCACCCGCGCGCCCTCGCCAAGCGTGAAATGATCACCCTCGGTGTCGCGCACCGTGACGGGATAGGCGAGGGCCGTCGGCAGGCCGTCCCGCATGGCGAGACCGTCGGGGTGGTAGTAGTGCAGGTCGTGGCCGCGCGCCTCGGCCTCGAGCATCAGGGCGAAGCCGGAATCGCCCCTGATCTTGATCGACGCCATCGGGTCGGTCTGGACGGCGACCTTCAGGCGTGCCTTGCCGCCGGTGTTCGGTGCGGCCATCGATCCGGCCTTCTCGCTCATGCGGCATTCCTTTCAGAGATCAGCGTCGAACGCGCCCTGTATATGGCGCGGCCAACGGCCGTTCGATACCAGTATCAGGTCGTAGCGCCTATCGCCGCGCGCATGGCGGGGGTGCCGCGCGCACCAGAGCTCGGCGGCGGCGGTGATGCGCCGCCGCTGGGAGGCGGAGAGGGCGAGTTCGGCGGCCGCGGGATCGGCGCGCGCCTTGACCTCGGCGAAGACGAGGGTGCCGCCGCGCTTCGCCACGATGTCGATCTCGGCGCCCGGCGCGCGCCAGCGGCGGGCAAGGATGCGATAGCCCTTGGCGAGCAGCAGTAGCAGGGCCGCCGTCTCGGCGAGGCGGCCGCGGCCCCAGGCGGCGCTGCGACGGGGATCGGCCTCGCGGCGCATCGCGCCTCACGTCCCGTCGCGGCCGAGCGCCAGCGCCCGCTGGTAGAGGTCGCGGCGCGGCAGTCCGGTCGCCTCGGCGACGCGGGTGGCGGCATCCTTGACCGAAGCCTCGCCGAGCGCCGCGCGCAGCAGGGCGTCGACATCGCTCGCTTCGGGCGCGGGCGCGGGGCCCGGCGGCCCGACGAGGACGACGATCTCGCCCTTCGGGTCGGCGGCGCCGGCATAGTGGTCCGCAAGCTCGGCGAGCGTGCCGCGCCGCACCTCCTCATAGGCCTTGGTGAGCTCGCGGCAGACCGCCGCCTGGCGCGGGCCGAGCTCGGCGGCGAGATCGGCAAGCGAGCCGGCAAGCCTGGGGCCGCTCTCGAAGAAGATGAGCGTGCCGGGGACGCCTGCGAGCATGCGCGCGCGCTGGCGCCGGCCGGCCGTCTTCACGGGCAGGAAACCGTCGAAGAAGAAGGCGTCCGTCGGCAGGCCGGCCGCGGCCAGCGCGGCCAGCGGCGCGGATGGGCCGGGCACCGGGATGACCGGGTGGCCGGCCTCGCGTGCAGCCTCGACCAGCTTGAAGCCGGGATCGGAGACCAGCGGCGTGCCGGCGTCGGAGACCAGCGCGATCGCCTGGCCCGCGGCGAGCCGGGCGAGGATCTTCGGGCGCATCTCCGCGGCATTGTGCTCGTGATAGGGCGCGAGCTTCGCGCTCAACCCGAAATGGTCGACGAGACGATGGGTCACGCGGGTGTCCTCGCAGGCGACGAGGTCGGCGGCCGCCAGGGTCTCGATGGCCCGGATGGTGATATCGCGCAGGTTGCCGATCGGGGTCGCGACAACATGCAGGCCCGGGTCGAGCGCGCGCGCAAGGAAATCCTTGCCGCCAATCTGATAGCGGCGGTTCGACGGGTCGGGTGGCGCTGCAACGGTCATGGAGGGCACTCTCTGGGCCAGACTAGGGCGTCCCGGTATCAGCCGTCCATGCCGGCCGACGTGGCTCGCGGCCCGCGTCCTGTTGCCCAACGGCAACGCAGAATCGGTGCATGCTGTTTGACCCGGGACCCGCCTCGCGGCTATGCCGATGCAGGGGTGGGGCGTTCAGGGCATATGGAGGCCTTCAGTGGTGACGACAACGGCGAAGCGGGGCGAAGCCCCGGCGCAGGTGCGTTCCTTCGGCCTTCCGACGCTCGGCGCCCGGACGGCTCGCCTGCCGCGGCGCGGCCTGATGCTGGGCGTCGCCGCGCTGGCGCTGGCCGCCTGTTCGGGCGCCAACCTGTCCGGCCCCAGCATTCCCGGTCCGGTCGCGACGGGGCCGGCGGCGCCTCAGGGCCCCGGCTCGACCATCGGCACCGGCTCGGTCAAGATCGCGCTGATCCTGCCGCTCTCGGCCGGCGGCGCCGCCGGCAACACGGCCACGGTGCTGCGCAATGCCGCGGAGATGGCGGTGGCCGAGTTCCAGGGGCCGGACATCACCATCCTGGTGAAGGATGACGGCGGTACCGCCGCCGGCGCGCAGGCAGCGGCCCAGGCGGCCATCGCCGAGGGCGCCGAGTTGATCCTCGGGCCCCTGCTGGCCGAGTCCGTCCGCGGCGCGGCGGCGGTCGCCCGTCCGGCCGGCAAGCCGATCATCGCCTATTCCACCGATACCAGCGTCGCTACGCGCGGCGTCTATCTGATGAGCTTCACGCCGCAGACCACCGTCGAGCGGATCGTCCAGCACGCGGCCCAGCAGGGCAAGCGGTCCTATGCCGCCTTCGTGCCCAATTCGGCCTTCGGGCAGGTGGTGCAGGGCGCGTTCCAGGAGGCGGTGAGCCGCTCGGGCGGCCGAGTCGTGGCGATCGAGACGTTTCCGCTGGAAGCAGGCGGGGTGACGACCGCCGCCCAGCGCCTGACCGGCATTGCCGGGCAGATTGACGCTATCTTCGTGCCGGACCCCTATGACGGCGCGGCCCTGCGGGCGCTCTCTGCGGCCGGGATCGATACGCGCCGCGTGCAGGTGCTCGGCGTCGGCCCGTGGGTTGGCAACCGCGCCGCGGCGCAGGCCGCCCCGACCGCCGTCTATGCGGCGCCGGACGAGGCCGGGTTCCAGAATTTCGCCGGCCGTTACCGCGCCCGCTTCGGGCAGGACCCGGCGCGCATCGCCTCGCTCACCTACGACTCGGTGTCGCTGATCGCGGCGCTGGTGCGGACGCAGGGGTCGCAGCGCTTCTCGGAATCGGTGTTGACCAATTCCTCCGGGTTCAACGGCGTCGACGGCCTGTTCCGCTTCCGCGCGGACGGCTCGCCGCAGCGCGGTCTTGCGGTCATCCAGGCCGGCGGCCGCGTGGTCAGCCCGGCACCGCGCACCTTCACAGGCGGCTCCTGATCCATCGCATCAGCCGGCGGGTGTGTGAATCAAAAAACGGGCTGGCCTGTGCGCCGGCCCTTTTCCTGTAAGCAATCCGCTCAGCCCAGCCCGAGCTTCACCGCCACGCCGAGCGCCGCCATCAGGCCGACCAGCGGAACGACGCCGAGGCGGAACCGGAACGCCGCGACGAAGGCGATGATGGCGAGCACCGCCGCCTTCCAGTCGAGCGCGGCGGCATCGACCGTCGGCAGGCTGACCGGGCCCAGCGACAGGCTGCCGACCGGCCCGAAGAAGACGTGCAATGCGAACCAGACGGCGAGGTAAAGGATGACGCCGACGACCGCCGCGGTGATGCCCTGCAGGGCGCCGGCGAGCCGCCGGTTGGCCCGGAGATCCTCGACATAGGGCGCGCCGGCAAAGATCCAGAGGAACGAGGGCGCGAAAGTGACCCAGGTGGTCATGACAGCGGCCAGCACCGCGGCGACCATCGGCGTGAACGGCGCGGGCAGCCTGTATGCCGCCAGGAACCCGACGAACTGGGTGACGAGGATGGTTGGTCCCGGCGTCGTCTCGGCAAGGCCGAGCCCGTCGACCATCTCCGCCGCGGTCACCCAACCCTTTTCGGTCACCGCGGCCTGGGCGAGCCAGACGAGCAGGGCATAGGCGCCGCCGAAGGTCAGCATGGCGAGCTGCGAGAAGAACAGGCCGATCTCGGTGAGGATGTGGCCTGGTCCCAGCACCAGCGCGGCAAGCACCACCGGCGCCCACCAGACGAAGCCCCATATGGCGACCGTGCGCAGCGTGGCGGCGAAGCGACCCGGACGCGCGGGCGGCGCTGGCTCCGCTGCGCCCGGCACGGTTGCCAGCAGCGCGCCGGCAAGCGCCGCCGCGATGACGATGGCGGGGAAGGGCACCTGGAGCAGCAGTATCGCGATGAACGAGCCGGCCATGATCGCGTAGAGCGCCGCGGTATGGCCGACGCGCTTCGCCATCTTGATCACCGCCTGCACCACGATGACCAGCACGGCCGCCTTGATGCCGAAGAAGATGCCGTCGATCACCGGCACGCCGCGCGCGGTGACGTAGAGCATCGACAGCGCGAGCACCACCAGCGCGCCGGGAACGACGAAGAACAGGCCGGCGACGAGACCGCCGCGCAGGCCGTGCATCAGCCAGCCGATATAGGTGGCAAGCTGCTGGGCCTCCGGGCCCGGCAGCAGGGTGCAGTAGCTGAGCGCGTGGAGGAAACGCTTCTCGTCGAGCCATTTCTTCTCGTCGACGACGATGGTGTGCAGCATGGCAATCTGGCCGGCCGCCCCGCCGAAGGAGAACAGGCCGACCTTGGTCCACACCGCGATGGCTTCGGAGAAGGGCACGCCGTCGGTGCCGGCTGCGGGTCTGTCGATGGCGGTCATGCGCGGTGCGTCCAGGAATGGGTTTCGGAACGGGCGGTGCTGATCCAGGCGTAAAGCCCATCCAGCATGACACAGCCATGACGCAGCATGGCCTCGTCATCGTCGCCGCAGAGTGCCGACAGGCCGAGCGAGGCGGCAAGATAGCCGGCGGCCTGGGGGCTTGCCGCGAGGTCGTCGGTGTCGGCGGCGCGCACGATGATGGCGAGCGCGGCCAGCGGCGCGAAACCGCCGAGGCCGATGGCGTCCAGCAGCGTGTCGAAGGAGCAGCGCGGCCCGTCATGTTCGATCGGCGCGCCGGGTGTGTCGAAGGCGATGCCGCCGGTATCGGCCGCGACGTTGAGCACCTGGTCCGGTTCGACGAACAGGATACGCGCCTGGGGGTCGACGAAGCGGCGGATCAGCCAGGGACAGGCGACGCGGTCGATCTTCGGCCGGCGGCGCGTCACCCAGACGCGGCCCGGCCCGCCATAGGCATCGGCCGCCTGGCGCGGCAGGACCGGGTGACCCGCCGCGGCCCAGGCGAGCGAGCCGCCGTCGAGGATAGATGCGGCAATGCCGCGGTCGCGCAGGTCCGCGACAGTGCGCTGGCTGCGGTTGTGGCCGGCCTTGCAAGTGATGACGACGGGACGGGCCGGATCGATCAGCGCGGCCACCGCCACGCCGGACCCGTCCGCGACCCACCGCGAGGCCGGCAGGTCGGGCTGGATCGCGCGGATATCGGCGGCGCGCACGTCGATGACCTGCGGCCAATGCGGCGTGCCGAGCCGGCGCGCGAGGTCGCCGGGTGAGATGGCAAAGGGTGTGAAATGGATCGCGTCAGACAAGCAGGCCTCCACCGGTAACCGGTCGGAGGCGGTGCTTGGGCCGCGTCGGACAAACCGGCGACCTGACGGGGCGACCGCCGTAGGCCCCGTTGCCCGCACCATGGCGTGCGAGGCCGCCGCTGGCAAGTCCATACCGGAGGGCGCCGCGTTGCCGGGTTCAGGCGCCCTGGCCCGCACGGCTCCCATGCGAGGTGGGCCAGCCGCCTGCTGAGCAAATCGGCTAGACACCGGCGACCGCAACAGGAGACCGACGCCGTGAACGCTGGCCGGAGCGAGGCCGAGGCCCGAGGGAAAGCCGGGACCGCCGGGGATGCCGGCGAACAGGCGCAGCGCTCACGGCTGAACGGTATCGGCCTGATGTGCGCGGCGCTGATGTGCTTCGCCTGCCTCGACGCGCTCGCCAAGTGGCTGGGCACCGCCATGGATCCGATGCAGGTGGTCTGGACGCGCTACTGCGCGGCGCTGATCGTCGTGCTGGTCATCTTCAACCCGCTGCGCAATCCCGGCGTCCTCGTCACCCAGCGGCCCTGGGTCCAGGCGATCCGGTCGGCGCTGCTGTTCGGCTCGACCGCGCTCAACTTCATCGCGCTGCAATTCCTCCAGCTCGACCAGACCGTCTCGATCATGTTCGCCACGCCGTTCATCGTGGCGATGCTCTCCGGGCCCTTCCTCGGCGAGTGGATCGGCCCGCGCCGATGGGCGGCGGTCATCGTCGGCTTCCTCGGCGTGCTGGTGGTGACCCAGCCGTGGTCCGGCGCCATGCACTGGTCGATGGCCCTGTCGATGATCGGCGCCTGCTGCTACGCGGTCTACAACCTGCTCACGCGCATGCTGGCGGGCTACGATTCCGCCGGCACCACCTCAATCTATTCGGTCGCCTTCGGCGCGGTGGTGGCGACAGTGCTGGTGCCGATGGTGTGGACGACCCCGCAGAGCCTCTGGGTGGTCGCCGGCATGCTTGCCATCGGCGTGTTCGGCGCGGTCGGCCACTGGTTGCTGATCATCGCCCACGGGCTCGCGCCGGCTGGTATTCTCGCGCCGTTCATCTACACGCAGATCGTCTGGATGACGGGGCTCGGCTGGCTCGTCTTCGCGCAGGTGCCGGCGGCCAACACTCTCGCCGGCGCCACCATCGTGATCGCCTCCGGCCTCTATCTGCTCTACCGCGAAAGGGTCGTCCGGCACACCCGGTGAGGCGGACGGGGCTCGCTGTGGCGATTTGTCACATAGGGACATGACCTGAGGGGCCGGAGACTGTTTCCCGCGCGTCATCACCCCGGCGGGGCGGATGCCGCGGCAGCCGCGGGAGTACCGGTCATGTCGACGGATGCGGGGCAGTCGGGGGATCTCTTCATCGTCGATGACGACGCGTCGGCGCGTGACGCCATGGCGATCGCCTTCGAGATCTCCGGATACCGCGTCTCGCTGTTCGGCGACGGGCCTTCGCTGCTGCAGGCGCTGGTCCAGCGGCAGCCCGACCTGATCCTCCTGGAATCGCACCTGCCGGGCCCGAGCGGGCTCGACGTGCTGCGCCAGCTCGCCAGCCGCAAGTATCACGGCCCCGTGGTGATCATTTCCGCCCATGCGGACATCCCCATGGCCGTCGAAGCCATCAAATCGGGCGCCGCCGACGTGATCGAGAAGCCCTGCGACATGGGGCGGCTGGTGGTGCAGGTAGGCCAGACGCTCTCGGCCCATGCCAAGCGGCGGGCGGAACGCTCCGATCCGGTCGCCGCCCTCGGCCCCGACGGGGCGAGCCTGCTGACGCCGCGTGAGCGGGACGTGCTGCACGAACTGGTGCGGGGCGCCTCGAACAAGGAGGCTGGCCGTAGCCTCGGCATCTCGCCGCGCACGATCGAGGTCCATCGCGCCCGCATCATGGAGAAGCTCGGCGCGAAGAATGCCGCCGACCTCGTCCGCGTGATCTACGACGAGCGGCGGATCGGCATGCGGTAGCACCGCGGGGGAGCCGTCGCTCAACCCTTGGTGTGCATAGCCTGTGCCCTAGGCCGAAAGTGGCCTTGCTGCGGTCCGGTTGAGGGCCTTTACTGTCCATCAATGCGAGCGGTCGGGATCGATCCTGGCGCTCGCGGGGTCGTGCATCTGCAGTGTCGCACAGCGCGAGGCCGGCCATGTCCCGAGACCCGAACCCTGCCATGAACCCCCTGACGGAAGAGCCCGTCATCTACGCGCGCATCCATGACGGCGTGCTGGAGGTGGTCACCGACCGCCTGACGCTACGCTCGCCCTCCGGCCACCTGGTGCCGATCGAGGACCATATCCGCGAGTTCTTCACGCGCGCCGCGGAAATCCGCGTGATGACGCTGGAGGAGGCGCCCTGGCTGCTGTCCAAGCACGTCATCGCGCCGCCGCTGCAGCGCGCCGCCTGAGGCGACGACGGGAACCACCGGCGATCATCATCCGTTCATCTCTGCCGTGGCATGGCCTGTGCTTGGCCGCGCCTGTATAACCGCGCCTCCTTCCTCCCCATCCTGAAGGCAGTCTCACGCATGTTCCCGAAGCCGCTTGCCAGCCTCAAGCCGAACACGGCCGCCTACGAGTCCCTGCCCATGGTGAAGCCCACGGGCTTCCGGGAGTACGACGCTCGCTGGTTCTTCGGCGAGGAACTGAACCTGATGGGCGTGCAGGCGGTGGGCATGGGCCTCGGCACGCTGATCGGCCGCATGGGCGTCAAGCGCGAGATCGTCGTCGGCCACGATTTCCGCGGCTATTCCTCCTCCATCAAGATGGCGCTGGTGACCGGCCTGATGGCCGCCGGCTGCAAGGTGCGCGACATCGGGCTCTGCATGTCGCCCATGGCCTATTTCGCCCAGTTCGAGCTGGATGTACCCTGCGTCGCCATGGTCACCGCCAGCCACAACGACAATGGCTGGACCGGGGTGAAGATGGGCGCCCAGCGCCCGGTCACCTTCGGCCCCGACGAGATGGGCGCACTCAAGGCAATCGTGCTGGAGGCCGATTTCGACCTGATCGGCGGCGGCTCCTACCTGTTCGTCGAGGACTTTGCCCAGCGCTACATCCGCGACCTCACCGACCGCCCGAAGGTGGCGCGCAAGCTGCGCGTGATCGCCGCCTGCGGCAACGGAACGGCCGGTGCCTTCGCGCCGCAGATCCTGGAGAAGCTCGGCGTCGAGGTGATCCCGCTGGATGCCGAGCTCGACCATTCCTTCCCGCGCTACAATCCGAATCCGGAAGACATGAAGATGCTTCACGCCATGGCGGTGGCGGTAAAGGAGCATGGTGCCGACATCGCGCTCGGCTTCGACGGCGACGGCGACCGGTGCGGCGTGGTCGACAACCACGGCGAGGAGATCTTTGCCGACAAGATCGGCGTCATGCTCGCCCGCGACCTCTGCAAGGTCCACGGCCCCTCGCAGTTCGTGGTCGACGTGAAGTCGACCGGCCTGTTCGAGGCCGACCCGGAGCTGAAGCGCCTGGGCGCCAAGACCGACTACTGGAAGACCGGCCATTCCTACATCAAACGCCGGGTGCGCGATCTGGGCGCCCTCGCCGGCTTCGAGAAGTCCGGTCACTTTTTCTTCAACGCGCCGGTCGGGCGCGGCTACGACGACGGCCTGGTCACGGCCATCGCGATTATCGACATGTTGGACCGCAACCCGACCAAGACCATGGCGGACCTCTATGCCGAGGTGCCGAAGACCTGGGGTTCGCCCACCATGGCGCCCAAATGCGCCGACGAGATCAAGTACGAGGTCGTCGACCGCGTCCTCGCGCGCTTCCAGGACATGCAGGAGAAGGGCGTCGAGGTGGCTGGCCAGCCGATCGCCTCGCTGGTGACCGTCAACGGCGTGCGGGTCACGGCGCCTGACGGCACCTGGGGGCTGGTGCGCGCCTCCTCCAACAAGCCGGAACTGGTCGTGGTGGTCGAGAGCCCGGTCTCGGAAGCCCGCATGCGTGAGATGTTCAAGGGCGTGGACGCTGTGCTGCGCGAGAATCAGGAAGTCGGCGCCTACAACCAGACGATCTGAGCATCGGCAGTCATTCGGCGGCCCCGCATTTCGGAAGGGCCGCCGAACATCATGCCGTCAGTTGCTGCGGCGACGGGCGCGCCGCGGCATCCGCCGCATCCGGCGCGGCATCCGCCGCATCCGCCGACGCGAGCGCCGCAGTGCGCGCGCGGGCTGGGTCGCCGTGGGGTTGGGAGCAGAACGCGCGCCGGAAGGGGCGGTCGCTCCGCCGGGTGACGGGCTGGTCGCCCCGCTGCCGCCGGCCTGCATCTCGATCGTCGCGGCCGAGGCCGGGGCCATGGCAGCCACTGCCGCAAGGCCGGCGAGCGCGGCAAAGATATGTCGTCTTGTGATCATGGTTTCACTCCCAAGGCGGCAAAGCACCGCTGAAGCTGAAACGCGGCATGCCGGTGGAAGTTCAGGCTGTGCCGGCCAATCTTCCGGTTGGCGCTGCGGGCAGATTGCGCCGGGCGCCGCCGGTATTTCTTTACGGCCCGTTAACCATGCCGTGCCAGCCTCCGGTCAAGAGCCTTCCGGGGGGATCACGTGGGTCAGGCCGCCATCGTCAGCGAGCACTTGCACAGCCAGAACCTGGCGCGTCCCAACGGGATGAGCGAGCTGGAACTCTTGCGCTCCATCACTGGCGGCTTTGCCTCGTTCGGCAATGCGGTTCGTCTCAGCGCGCTCTCGAACGAGCAGAAGTCGAAGGTGCTCGCCCATCTCGCCGAGGCCTCGACGCGCATGATGGAGGCGACCAACGCTTACCTGTTCGAGCTCGGGCAGGTGCGCAAGCCGACGCCGGCCGAAGTAGCCACTGCCGCCGACGAGGCGCGCGCCGGGGCTGTCGGCACACAGGCCGTCGCCGCCGCCCTCCTCGTTGCCGGCTAAGCGGCAGGTCCCGTCACCGATCCGTCGCGCATCCGTCATCGGCCTGTCGGCTCGCTGCGGCACCACATCGCGATGACGCGGGCCTCCTCGATTCGCTAGGGTCGCGTCCGGGGGTCCCGATGATCGAACCGGTCGCAACCAGCGCCAATCCCTTCACCCGCCACTTCAATCCGGCGCTCTGGGCCGACCAGGGTCGCCGGATCATTCCGATGATGCGTGCCTATGGCGGCATCCGCCCGCGCGACGCGCGCGCGGCCCTGCCACAGACACTTGGCCGGCTCGGCACCCTGGAGGTGCGGCTCGCCGCCAACGCCGCCGAGGTGCGCCGCGCCCAGAAGCTGCGCTGGCGGGTTTTCTACGAGGAGATGCGCGCCATTGCGGACGGTCCCTCGCGCCTCGCCCGCCGCGATATCGACGCCTTCGACGCCATCTGCGACCACCTCGTCGTCATCGACCACGCGGTGATCGAGAGGCCGGCGCTCGGCGCGCCGCGCCCGGCCATCGTCGGCACCTACCGGCTGCTGCGGCAGGAGGTCGCCGACCGCAACGGCGGCTTCTACACCGCCTCCGAGTTCGACATTTCCGGCCTGCTGGCCCGCCATCGCGGCAAGCGGTTCCTCGAGCTCGGCCGCTCCTGCGTGCTGCCGGCCTATCGCAACAAGCGGACGGTGGAACTGCTCTGGCACGGCATCTGGACCTATGTGCTGGCCCACCGGATCGACGTCATGTTCGGCTGCGCAAGCCTCGAGGGCGTCGAGCCGAAGGCGCTGTCGATGGAACTGTCGTTCCTCCATCACAATGCCAGGGCGCCGGCGGAATGGGCCGCGGGCGCGCTGCCCTCGCGCCATGTCGCGATGGGCCGCCTGTCGCACGACGCCATCGACATGAAGAAGGCGCTGCATGCCCTGCCGCCGCTGATCAAGGGCTATCTCAGGCTCGGCGCCTATGTCGGCGACGGCGCGGTGGTGGACCGGCAGTTCAACACCACCGATGTGCTGATCGTGCTGCCTGTCTCGGCCATCCACCCGCGCTACATCGACCATTTCGGGCCGACCGCCGAGCGCCACGCGGCGTGACATCCAGCTGACCAGCCCTGCCGTCCGGCCGGGTTCCGCGGCGGAGAGCGGCTGCTATCGTTTCGCCAAAGACGAAACGGAAGCGCCTGCATGTCCTCGACCCCTCCAGGTCCCCATCTCGGCCCCGATGGGTCGGTTGTCGCGACGCCGATGAGCCGGCGGGTAATGAATCTCGCCGGTCTGCTGCACGGCACCGCGCGCCGGTTGCCTGACTATCCGGGCCTTGTCTGGCGTAGTGAGACCTGGACCTGGCGCGTCCTGCGGGCGCGGGTGAATGCGGTGGCGGCCGCGCTGAAGGCGCGCGGCGTCGCCAAGGGCGATCGCGTCGTCACCCAGGCGCGTAACTCCAACGCCATGTTCGAGAGCATGTTTGCGGTGTGGACGCTGGGTGCCATCTGGGTGCCGACCAACTTCCGCAACACGCCGCAGGAGGTGGCTTACATCGCGAAAGCCGCCCGCGCGAAGGTGCTGATCTGCGAGAGCGTGTTCCCCGATCATGCGGCTGCGGTGAAGGCGGAGGATGCGGATCTTATGCTGACCATTTCCATTGGTGCGGCTGATTTCGCCGCCGCCGAATGGGAAGGGCTCGCGAAGGAAGGCGAGGGGTTGGGCGCACCCGCCGTCGTGGCTGTCGATCACGACGATCCCTGCTGGCTGTTCTTCACCTCCGGCACCACCGGCCGGCCGAAGGCGGCGGTGCTGACCCACGGCCAGATGGGTTTCGTCGTCACCAACCATCTGGCTGATCTCGTGCCGGGGACCAGCGAGCACGACGCCTCGCTGGTGGTCGCGCCGCTGTCGCATGGCGCCGGCATTCACCAGTTGACGCAGGTGGCACGCGGGGCGCGCACCGTGCTGCTCTCCACCGAGCGGCTCGATTGCGAGGAGGCCTTCCGGCTGATCGCCGAGCACCGCGTCTCCAACATGTTCACGGTGCCAACGATCCTGACCATGCTGGCCGGTCACGAGGCCGCCGACCGCTACGACCATTCGAGCCTGCGCCACGTCATCTATGCGGGATCGCCGATGTACCGCGCCGACCAGCAGATGGCGCTGAGCCGGCTCGGCAAATGCATCGTGCAATATTTCGGGCTGGGGGAGGTGACCGGCAACATCACGGTGTTCCCGACCCGCGAGCATGACGTGGACGACGACGTCCAGGGCCGCATCGGCACCTGCGGCTTTCCGCGCACGGCCATGGATGTGCGCATCCTCGACGATGCCGGCCGCGAGCTCGGGTCCGGCGAGACCGGCGAGATCTGCGTCGCGGGTCCGGCGGTCTTCGCCGGCTATTTCGACAACCCCGAGGCCAACGCGAAATCGTTCCGCGACGGCTTCTTTCGCACCGGCGATCTCGGCCACAAGGACGCCGAGGGCTATGTCTACATCACCGGCCGGGCCTCCGACATGTACATATCCGGCGGCTCCAACGTCTATCCGCGCGAGATCGAGGAGGTGATCCTCACCCATCCGGCGGTGGCGGAAGTGGCGGTGCTCGGCGTGCCGGACCGGCGCTGGGGCGAGGCGGGCGTCGCCGTGCTGGTGGCGCGCGTCGGCGCGGCGGTTGCCGAGGGCGATATCCTGAAGCATCTCGACGGCAAGCTGGCGCGCTACAAGATGCCGCGGCAGGTCTTCGTCTGGGAGGAGCTGCCGAAATCGGGCTACGGCAAGGTGCCGAAGCGGTTGATCCGCGAGATGCTGATCGAGCAGGGGTTGGTGAGCGGGGAGGGGTGAGGCTTGGATCTGGCGGGCAGGATATGACTTCACCGCACCGCTGGGCTCATTCGTCCAGCCGCACACTGATCCGGTCAGCGAGCAGGAATCCGCCCAGCCCCAGTATGGGTGTCAGATTCAGTTTCAGTGCGGATATCTGCTTCCACCCAGATATCGATGTGTGCGGAACAACTGCGCCTGAGACCTTGGTGATCGTCAGCGCGTCAAGAACGTTCTGGCCTTGAAAGCCCACGAGCATCAGGTCCGATATACCGTCAAGAGAGAACACCACCACCGCCCCTTCCAGCGGCTTGGTTCCTGAGCGCACCTGATCGGCGGCAAGCCCCACCACCAATCGACCTCGTCCTTTGCGCTCGACCGCGAGTGACAGAATCTCAGCGTCGCCAAAATTAGGTTCTCGGCCGAGTTGCTCGGCGACTTCAATGGCGCCTGCAAGATCGCGCCAGTCGACAGGCAGATCGGCGGGGATGTCCGTCATGTTGCAAACCTAGCGGACAGCAATTGCGGGCTGGTTACCTCGCGCCGAGCGAATTGACCGTTTCACACCGCCTGTCCGGCGACCCATCCCGACGACCAGGCCCACTGGAAATTGTAGCCGCCGAGCCAGCCGGTCACGTCCACCGCCTCGCCGATGAAGTGGAGGCCGGGCACGGCCTTCGCCGCCATGGTCTGCTGGTCGAGGTCGTGCGTGTCGATGCCGCCAAGCGTCACCTCGGCCGTGCGATAGCCTTCAGAGCCATTGGGGCGGATGCGCCAGCCGTTTACGCTCGCATCGATCCGCGCCAGCACCTTGTCGGAGCAGTCGGCGAGATTGCCGGTAACGCCCTCGGCCTCGACGATCGCCTGGGCGAGGCGCTTCGGCAGGACCTCGGCGAGCACGGTCTGCACCGCCTGCCGGCCGTGGCGGGCGCGGGCCGCGCGCAGACCCTCCAGCACATTCACGCCGGGGCAGAGCTGGACGACGATCTCATCGCCCTCCCGCCAGTAGCTGGAGATCTGCAGGATGGCCGGCCCCGACAGGCCGCGATGGGTGAACAGCACGGCCTCGGCAAAGCGCGTCTTGCCGTGGCCGACCACGGCCTCCTCTACGGCAATGCCGGCGAGCGGCATCATGCGCTGGAGCATGTCGGCTGAGAAGGTCAGCGGCACGAGGGCCGGGCGCGGCGCGACCACGCGGAGGCCGAACCGCTCAGCCACCTCATAGGCAAAGCCCGTCGCGCCCATTTTGGGGATCGACCTGCCGCCCGAGGCGATGACCAGCGAGCGGCAGGCGACCGGGCCGGACGACAGCCGCACGGCAAAACCGTCCTCGGTCTTTGCGATATCCTCGACGCTGGTTTCGAGCGCGTGCGTGACGCCGGCGCGGTCCATTTCGTCGACAAGCATGGCGATGATCTGCCGCGCGGAGCCGTCGCAGAACAGCTGGCCGAGCGTCTTTTCGTGCCAGGCAATGCGATGGCGGTCGACCAGCGCGATGAAGTCGTGCTGCGTGTAGCGGGAGAGCGCGGAGATGCAGAAGCGCGGGTTCTGCGAGAGGAAGTTCTTCGGCGTAGTGCCGCGGTTGGTGAAGTTGCAGCGCCCGCCGCCGGAGATGCGGATCTTCTCGCCCGGCGCGGAGGCGTGGTCGACGATGAGCACCGAGCGGCCGCGCCGGCCCGCCTCGATGGCGCATAGCATGCCGGCGGCACCCGCGCCGATGATCAGGACGTCGAACTCGGTCGTTGCGTTGCGGGTCATGCCCAGCGTTCGTCATGCCCAAGCATGACGGCGAGGGGGTGCCGCCAGGCGCGGGTAACGAGGGTCAACCCGCCCGTTCCTTGCCCGCGCCATCCGCCGGCGGCTCGTCGCCGCGCTTCAGGTAGGGATAGCGGTCGGCGAATTCGCCGGTGTAGCCGAGGTTGCGCGCGGTTGGCGAACGCTGCAGCGCCTTCTTGTCGATGATCCGCGTGCCGAACAGCCGGTCGGCGATGGCGGTGGTGATGCCGTAATTGCGGTTCTCGTCGATGTAGTGGTGGAGCGCATGCTCCTGCCGGCGCGTGGTGAAATAGCGTGAGCGCGTCTCGCCATCCATGTGGCAGGCAAAATGGACGACCTCGTAGAAGGCGAAGAGGCCGAAGGCGATCGCGACGATGGGTGCGAGCGGTGTGAGCCCGACCAGCCAGGCAAGGCCTGTCAGTACGGCGACGAGCAGCACCACGGTCGCCGGATGCGCTAGGATGACCCGCGTGTCCTTCGGGTCCATGTGGTGGGCGTAGTGGACGCGGTTCCAGAACTGCGCGGTCGGCGAGGTCTTGGCGAGTTCGAGGAGGTGCAGCACGTATTTGTGGGTGATGAACTCGACGATCGGCAGGGTGACGATGCCGATGACAACGGAAGCCAGCGTCCAGAGGACGCCGGCGGTGAACACCGAATAGACGAAGAAGGCCGCCGACAGCGCCGAATAGAGCAGCACCGCGCCGCGCGCATCGGGATGGCGCAACACGGCCAGCGTGTCGGTGAGAATGGCGCGGGCTTCCGCGAAGGGATTCATGCGGGCTGCTCGTCGGATCGTTGCGGGGCGGCCTCCATGTAGCCCGCCAGGGCCGGGACGGAAAGAGCGAAGCTCTGATTGGGTGCCAGTGCGACAGACAGCCGAAGTCCAATACTAAACCACATGGTTGACTTTTTGTGTCGCATCTCTACATTCAACCTGTTGGTTGAATGTTTGGTGGTCATGCCGACCACCATTGCGATCCCATTGGAGAGTTGGGCATGCGAAAGTTGATAGCAGGAATGAAGGTCTCGCTGGACGGGATGGTGACGGGACCGGAGGGAACGGCCGACTGGGTCGAGGCCTGGTCGGACGATTACGGCATGATGGCCGAGGTCGATGCCTGCGTCATGGGTGGGGGCATGTATCCCGGTTACGAGAACTACTGGACCGCCATCCAGGCCGAGCCGCAGGAGCCGGTCTGGATCACCGGCGCGCCGCCGACCGCGGCGGAACGGGACTATGCGCAGTTCATCACACGCACGCCGCATTACGTCCTGTCGAACACGCTCGACACCGCCGCCTGGGAACAGACACACTTCATCCGGCGGCTCGATGACATCGCCGCGCTCAAGCAGCAATCCGGCAAGGACATCTACCTCGTCGGTGGAGCGCGTACGACGGCAAGCCTCATCGATGCCGGCCTGGTCGACGAACTGCGACTGATCCTGCATCCGTGGGTTGCCGGTAACGGCACGGCCCTGTTCGCGACATTGCAGGGCGGGCAGGGATTCGATCTCCAGTCGGTGCAGCAGCGTCCGGGTGGCAGGTTGAGCCTGACCTACGGAACCGCCTGACGGCACCGGTCATCCGGCCTCAGATGATCGGCCTCTTGGCGAAATCGCGGTCGTACTGGGCAGCGATCCGCTCGGTCATGCGCGGGTTCTCCAGCCGAAGCCTGCCCCCGGAGAAGCTGAACAGGCCGGCGCGGCGCAGCTTCGCCCAGGTCTTGTTGGTATGGACCAGTGACAGGCCCAGCGCATCGGCGAGGTGCTGCTGCGTGAGCGGAAAGTCGAAGGTCTGGTCGGTGACGAGGCCAAGCGCCTGCGCGCGCCGGTAGAGCGTGATGATCAGTGAGGCGACCCGCTCGGTGGCGTTGCGCTGGCCGACCGACAGGAGATTGTCATCGACATGGCCCTCCTCGCGCGAGCCAAGCCAGGCCATTTCATAGGCCAGCTGCGGCATCTTGACGAACAGGTCCCAGACGCGCCTGCGCGGGAAGACGCAGACTTCCACATCGGTCAGCGCCTCGATGCCGTATTGTGCGACCGCGAGAAGGGATGCCTGCAGGCCGGCGAGGTCGCCCGGCAGCAGGAAATTCAGGATCTGGCGTCGCCCGTCCGGGAGCGTCTTGTGGCGGAAGGCCCAGCCGGAATAGAGCGTGAAGAGCTCGGCGTCGGCCTGGCCGGGGAAGATGATCTCGGACCCGGCGGCGATCCGCCGGTGGTCGAACTTCATCTCGGCCAGGAAATCGATGTCGGCCTGGCTCTTCTCCAGGAAGGCGGGCTTACGCCTCAGCGAACAGGCGTGGCACCAGAGCGGGGCGTTCTGTCGGGATGGTGGATTGGACAGCATCGCGGTCAGGGTTTGAAGGTCACGGAGCGGAAGCGAGCAGAAGCGGGTCTTCCGTGTCAGTCAAGATCACATAGTGGCGCGCGGAAGCGCCACCTCAATCCCTCCGGAGCATAGACGACCTCGATCACCCTCTGCGGCGCGGCGAGCGCGCGGGTCACGAGTTGCGCGCCAAAGCCGAGGTTCTTCGGTTCGGCCACAGGGGGGCCGCCCGACTCCTCCCAGAGGATGGCGAGCGCATCTCCTTCGGTCGACCAGCGAATGGCGAGCCGGCCGTCCGGAACGGAAAGCGAGCCGTATTTCGCGGCGTTGGTCATCAGCTCGTGGAAGGCGAGTGACAGGCCCTGCGCCGTCCGCGGCCCGACATCGAGGTCGGGGCCCTGAATCTCGAGCCGACCCTCGACACGGGCGAGGATGCCGGCTGCGCCACTGACCAGCGCACGCAGCGACGTCGCCTTCCAGTCGTCCTTGACCAGAAGATCGTGGGCGGTGGCGATGGCGGCGAGGCGCCCCGCAACCTCGTCGCGCGCTACGGCGATGTCGTCGGAGTGGCGCAGCGTCTGATTAACCACCGACTGGACCACGGCCAGCGCGTTCTTCATCCGGTGCTGCATCTCGCGGAACAGAAAGTCCCGATCTTCGGCGGCCTGCTTCATCGCCGAGATGTCGCGCGACAGCGAAACCAGATGCGTCACTTCGCCAGCGGCATCACGAATCGGGCTGACAATGATGTCCCACCACCGGCGATTGCCCTTTGCCGTATCGGCCGTCGACTGAAACCGGGCGATGTCTCCCCCGAGCGCCGTCGCGATCGCCGCGATCACAGCCCCGCGCTCTGCCTCGGGGAAGAACGTGGGCCATTCGGCATCGCGGAGACGCTCGAAGTCGTCGACCTCCATCACCCGCTCGCCGCCGCTGCTCATGAATTGCACGCGGCCGTCGAGATCGAGGATCTTGATGCAGTCGCTCGAGATGTCCATGACGGCATCAAGAAAGCGGCTGCCATCGACCGGGCCGACCTGCATGGCATCCAGGCCGCGCTGGGTTTCAGTTCGGGTCGGCATGATGTCTCGTGTGGATTCTGGCGTTCTGCGTGTGCGGGATTGGCTGCGCGCGCGACTCTATCGATGCCGACCCGAAAAGACATGTAAAAAGACATAGAGCGGGCGTGGATTGCGCTTTGTCTGCTAGCGCGGCGGCGCAGGCCTTGCGCGACCGAGCCAGGCGACGATGTCGCCCTTGTCCTGCGCGTCCGACCGATCGAAATGGCGGGTGCGCCGGCGTTCGAAATTGAAGGTGTAACGGCGGGCGAGGGTGGGGCGGTCCGTCGCCTCCTGCATGGCGCCGTTCGCGAGCCGGTGGAACCGCGCCTGGAACGAGATGCCGGGCCGTCCCTCATGGATGCTTTCGACGAAGGAGGTGACGGCGAGATCGCAGCCGCGCCGGCCCGCGGGCGCGCGCACGATGCTGGAATCGCCCCAGTCGGCAACCTCGGGGAAGGCGCCGAGCAGCTTCCAGTCGCGGTCGAAGACGCGGATGGTCCAGCGGTGGACGCCCATGCCGTTGCCCTGGCCGTTCCAGGCGGCAAGCACGCGCTCCGGCGTGCCGTCGCCGTCGAGGTCGATGGTGAGCACCTCGAAGCTGCGATGGCGGCCGGCCATGAGATCGTCGGGCAGCACCTGCAGGGGCTGGCCCGGCCGCTCGATGAGGAAGGCATATTCCGGCGCGCCTTCGGGCAGGTCCTCGCCGTCGGGCGGAATGGACTGGCAGCGCCAGATCGTGGCGCCGTCGAGGGCGAGCGACACGCCATGGCGGCAATGGACCGGGTTCGTCGGCACGGGGACCAGGCCGCCCGTATCGGATATGACGCCGGCGGGCGCGACCGGGCGGGCGACCGATAGCGGCCGGCAGGCGCGCAACTGGGCCAGCGCCTCGGCGGGCAGCAGGGCTGCGAGGAGGAGGGCGGCGAAGACGGCGCGGCGTGGCATGGGCACTCTCGACGGCTATGGATAGCCCCTTGGGGAGCGATCGCCGCCCAACCTAGCTGCTGGTGCCGGCGCCCGATATTGCTGCGGCTTGCCGATCCTTGCTCAGAACGCCACGCCAGCCTGTTCCTCGTCCTCTACCCTGAGCCCGTCGCCCACCGCGACACGGCCGCCCTGCGCCACAGCGCAGTAGATGCCGCAATCGGCGTGGCCATAGGTCCGCATCAGCACGGCGGGGATCATCAGGTCGCGGACCGCGGTGCGCGGATTGACGGTGGTGGCGGCGCAGCGTTCGGTGCGCTTCAGCCCGCGCAGGACCGTGCCGCCGGCATGGATGCGTTTTCCCACCCAGTCGAACTCGGCAAAGGCCGGCACGCCGTCGATGTAGATGTTGGCGCGGAAGCGGATGGGGTCGATGGCCATGCCCGTCTCCTTCTCCAGCGCGCGGACGGTGGCGAGGTTGATGATCGAGACGTAGCCGGAGCGCGAATCCATGAAACGGAAGCCGGGCGGGCCTTCGAGGACCTTCGGCGCGCCGGCGAGTTCCTGGCCGAACATGAGCCGGAAGAAGTCCTCGATCTCCTTGCGGCCAGCGGGGGTGCGGACCGATCCGCGCGCCACTTCCATCTCGTCCTCGACGATGGACAAGGTGCCGTCGGTGTCGTCATAGCGGGTGCGCAGGCGCACCAGCGCCGCCTGCCGGGCGAGGACCAGGAACTTCTGCTTCGGCTGGTGCTCAGGGTTCGCGGGATCGAAGCCGGAGGGGCCGTTCTCGATGGCGAAGAGCCGGTCGCCGGGGAAATGCTGCCCGGAGGTGAGCAGGGCGTCGGCGAGCGGTTCGGCCGAGAGGCCCTTGACGGGGTAGCGGTAGAGGGCGGTGACGGCGGGGACGGTGGATGAAGCGGTCATGCGGGTCGAACCTCTCCGGGCGCGGGACCTTGACCTCGCGCAAGGCGGCGGGAGGGTCAAGCGGCGCGAACTGCACTTTCAGCATCGTTGTGTTGCAGCGGCGATGTTCCTGGCCGGACCACCCCCTTTTCACGGGCCCGTGACCTCCCCATATCCTGCGCGAGCCGGCCGCTTCGGGGCCGGCAATCCATTCGGTCTGACGTTTCCTTCGTGCTCATCGCAGGCGGGGGAACGGGCACAGGAGCGACCATATGAATATCGAGAAGTACACCGAGCGCTCGCGCGGGTTCATCCAGTCGGCGCAGAATCTGGCCCTCCGCGAGGGCCATCAGCAGTTTGTTCCCGAGCACCTCCTGAAGGTGCTGCTGGACGATCCGGAAGGCCTCGCCGGGGGTCTCATCCGGCAGGCCGGTGGCCAGCCGCAGGCAGCACTGGCGAAGACCGAAGAGGTGCTGCGCAAGATTGCGAAGGTGCAGGGGTCCGGGGCCGGCCAAGTCTATCTCGGCCAGGGCCTCGCGCGCGTTTTCGACGTGGCGGAGAAGGCCGCCGAGAAATCCGGCGACAGCTTCGTCGCGGCCGAGCGGCTGCTGCTGGCCCTGGCGCTGGAGAAGGACACCGAGGCGGGCAAGGCGCTCGCCGCCGCCGGCGTCAACCCGCAGAACCTCAACAAGGCGATCGAGGGCTTGCGCAAGGGCCGCACGGCGGATTCGGCTTCCGCCGAGAACGCCTATGACGCCCTGAAGAAATATGCCCGCGACCTGACGGCGGCCGCCCGCGAGGGCAAGCTCGACCCGGTCATCGGCCGCGACGAGGAGATCCGCCGCACCATCCAGGTGCTGTCTCGGCGCACCAAGAACAATCCCGTGCTGATCGGCGAGCCCGGCGTCGGTAAGACCGCCATCGTCGAGGGCCTGGCGCTGCGCGTCATCGACGGCGACGTGCCCGAGAGCTTGAAGGACAAGGCGATCCTCTCGCTCGACATGGGCTCGCTGATCGCGGGCGCCAAGTATCGCGGCGAGTTCGAGGAGCGGTTGAAGGCCGTGCTGTCGGAGGTCACCTCGTCCGACGGTGGCATCGTGCTGTTCATCGACGAGATGCACACGCTGGTCGGCGCCGGCAAGGCTGATGGGGCGATGGACGCCTCGAACCTCCTGAAGCCCGCGCTTGCCCGCGGCGAGCTGCACTGCATCGGCGCCACGACGCTCGACGAGTACCGCAAGCATGTCGAGAAGGACGCGGCGCTGGCCCGGCGCTTCCAGCCGGTCTTCGTCGGCGAGCCCTCGGTCGAGGATACCGTCTCGATCCTGCGCGGGCTCAAGGAGAAGTACGAGCAGCATCACCAGGTGCGGATCACCGACTCGGCGATCGTCGCTGCCGCGACCCTGTCGAACCGCTACATCACCGACCGCTTCCTGCCCGACAAGGCGATCGACCTCGTCGACGAGGCCTCGGCGCGCCTGCGCATGCAGGTCGATTCCAAGCCCGAGGAGCTGGACGAGCTCGATCGGCGCATCATCCAGCTCAAGATCGAGCAGGAGGCACTGAAGAAGGAAAGCGACACGGCTTCGAAGGACCGGCTGAAGCGGCTGGAAAAAGACCTCGCCGGCCTCGAGGCGCAGTCCGCCGAGATGACTGCCCGCTGGAAGGCGGAAAAGGACAGCCTCGGCCGCGCCGCGGAGATCAAGAAGCAGCTCGACGAGGCGCGAAACGGCCTCGCTAATGCCCAGCGCAAGGGCGACTGGGCCAAGGCGGGCGAGCTCTCTTACGGCACGATCCCGGCGCTCGAGAAGGAACTCGTCACCGTCGAGAAGACCAACGAGGAAGCGATGGTCGAGGAGGCGGTGACCGCCGACCACGTCGCCCAGATCGTCTCGCGCTGGACCGGCGTGCCGGTCGACCGGATGCTGGAAGGCGAGCGCGACAAGCTCTTGCGCATGGAGGACGAGATCGCCCGGCGCGTCATCGGCCAGGGCGAGGCGGTGAAGGCTGTCTCGACCGCGGTCCGGCGCGCGCGCGCCGGCCTGCAGGACCCGAACCGGCCGATCGGTTCGTTCATGTTCCTCGGGCCCACCGGCGTCGGCAAGACCGAGCTGACCAAGGCGCTGGCCGAGTTCCTGTTCGACGACGAGACCGCCATGGTCCGCCTCGACATGTCCGAATACATGGAGAAGCATTCGGTCAGCAGGCTGATCGGCGCGCCGCCCGGCTATGTCGGCTATGACGAGGGCGGGGCGCTGACCGAGGCTGTCAGGCGCCGGCCCTACCAGGTCGTGCTGTTCGACGAGATCGAGAAGGCTCATCCGGACGTGTTCAACGTCCTGTTGCAGGTGCTCGATGACGGGCGGCTGACGGACGGGCAGGGCCGCACGGTCGATTTCCGCAACGTGCTGATCATCATGACCTCCAACCTCGGCTCCGAGCTGCTGGTCATGCAGAACGAGGGCGAGGAGGTGGATGCGGTGCGCGAGGGCGTCATGGCCATCGTGCGCGGGCATTTCCGCCCGGAGTTTCTGAACCGCGTGGACGAGATCATCCTGTTCGGCCGCCTGAAGCGCGAGCAGATGACGTCGATCGTCGAAATCCAGCTGAAGCGCCTGCAGAAGCTGCTCGACGAGCGCAAGATCGTCATCGACCTCGATCCTGCCGCCCAAGCATGGCTCGCCGACAAGGGCTACGATCCCGCCTATGGCGCGCGCCCCCTGAAGCGCGTGATCCAGAAATACGTGCAGGACCCGCTTGCCGAGAAGATCCTCGGCGGCGAGGTGAAGGACGGCGACAAGGTGACGGTGAGCGCCGGCACCGACCGCCTGATCTTCGTGACCGGCGCGCAGCGGATGGCGGCGGAGTAACGCCGTCGGGCACCTCTCGGCTTGGTTGTCGGGTTCGCGTGATTTTTTCGCGCGGACCTGAACCTTCTTCCCAGTGGCCGCGACCCATGGAAGACCGGGGCATGGAGCCCCGCCTGACCTGGGGGATATCACCATGAACCGCTTCAAGACCGTTGCTCTGGCCACCGTCGCCGTCGCCACCCTGCTGGTTGGCGTCTCCTCGCAGGCCGAGGCCGGCCCGTTCCATCGCCGCGGCATGGGCTTCGCCTTCGGCGCGCTGGCCACCGGCATCGTCGTGGGTGGCGCGATCGCCGCCGCCAACTCCCGCGCCTACGCTTCCGACTGCTACATGACCCGCCGCTGGGTCGACACCCCCTACGGCCCGGAGCGCCGCACCATCCGCGTCTGCGAGTGATCGCCGACTGACCTCTCCCGACCTCCCGACCTCCCGACTTCCAAAGCCCCGGCCTCAAAGCCGGGGCTCTTTTTTGTGCTGGTGTCATCGACCGCCCGATTGGGCTATGAGGGCGCCATGACAAAACTCTCTCCCATTCATGTCGTCGGCGGCGGGCTCGCGGGTTCAGAAGCGGCCTGGCAGATCGCGTCGGCCGGCGTTCCCGTCGTCCTGCACGAGATGCGTCCGGTGCGCGGCACGGACGCGCACAAGACCGAAGGCCTTGCCGAACTGGTCTGCTCCAATTCGTTCCGCTCGGACGATGCCGAGACGAATGCCGTCGGGCTGCTCCATGCGGAGATGCGGCGGCTCGGCTCGATCATCATGACCACTGCCGGTGCCCATCAGGTGCCGGCGGGGGGCGCGCTGGCCGTCGACCGCGACGGCTTCAGCCAGGCCGTGACCGCGGCGCTGGAAGCCCATCCGCTGGTGACGATCGAGCGCGGCGAGATCGCCGGCCTGCCGCCGGCCGAGTGGGACAGCGTGATCGTTGCCACCGGCCCGCTGACCTCGCCGGCGCTGGCGCAGGCGATCCTCGATCTCACTGGGGAGACCTCGCTCGCCTTCTTCGATGCCATCGCGCCGATCGTCCATTTCGAATCCGTCGACATGGAGACGGCCTGGTTCCAGTCGCGCTACGACAAGGCCGGGCCGGGTGGCACGGGCGCCGACTACATCAACTGCCCGATGACCAAGGACCAGTACGAGGCCTTCATCGACGCGCTGCTGGCAGCCGAGAAGACCGAGTTCAAGGAATGGGAGGGCACGCCCTATTTCGACGGTTGCCTGCCCATCGAAGTGATGGCCGAGCGCGGCCGCGAGACGCTGCGTTGGGGGCCGATGAAGCCGGTCGGCCTCACCAACCGGCACAATCCGACCGTGAAGGCCTATGCGGTGGCCCAGCTGCGCCAAGACAACAAGCTTGGCACGCTGTTCAACATGACCGGCTTCCAGACCAAGCTGAAATACGGCGAGCAGGCGAAGATTTTCCGGATGATCCCCGGCCTGCAGAATGCCGAGTTCGCGCGGCTCGGCGGCATCCATCGCAACACCTATCTCAACTCGCCGAAGGTGCTGGACGAGACGCTGCGCCTGAAGGCGATGCCGCGGCTGCGCTTCGCCGGCCAGATTACCGGCTGCGAGGGCTATGTGGAGAGCGCGGCCATTGGCGGCATCACCGGGCGGCTCGCCGCGGCCGAGCGGCTCGGGCAGGAGGTGTCGCTGCCGCCGGTGACGACCGCCCACGGCGCGCTGATCAACCACATCACCGGTGGCCACGTGACGACCATCGACGAGGGGCCACGCTCGTTCCAGCCGATGAACGTCAATTTCGGGCTGTTCCCGCCGCTGTCGGAGCCGGCGCCGAACAAGGGTCCGGACGGCGAGCGGTTGCGCGGCAATGCCAAGACCCAGGCGCGCAAGAAGGTGCTGAGCGCGCGGGCGCTGGCGGATTTCGACGCATGGCTTGGCGGGGCGCGGCTCGCGGCGGCGGAGTAGGCTTCAGCGACGGGCCGGAACCACCTGGTTCGACTGCGCTGTCACGCGCGTCTCGGCGCGGTCGCGGGTCATCAGGTTGTCAATCCGCTCGCGCTCGGTGCGGAAACTGGCGAGCATCGGCCCGCCAAGTTCGCGCCCGCGCGGCACGCGCACGCGCATGGGGTCGACGAAGCGCCCGTTGACCATCACCTCGTAATGCAGGTGCGGGCCGGTCGAGAGGCCCGACGAGCCGAGATAGCCGATCACCTGGCCCTGGCGCACGCGCACGCCCTCGGTGATGCCGCGCGCGAAGCCCGACAGGTGCGAATAGGTCGAGGTATAGCCGTTCGGATGCTCGATCTCGACGCGCCGGCCATAGCCGCCGGACCAGCTGGCCTTGCCGATGACACCGTTGCCGGCCGCCACGATGGGCGTGCCGACCCGGTCGGACCAGTCCACCCCGGAATGCATCTTGTAGTAGCCCATGACCGGGTGGCGGCGCATGCCGAAGCCGGAGCGCATCTGGCCGCCGGCGATGGGCTTGCGGATCAGGAACTTGCGGGCCGAGCGGCCATTCTCGTCGTAGAAGTCGATGAGATTGTCGGCGGTCGAATGGAAGCGGTAGTAGCGCCGGGTCTCGCCGCCGGTGGTGAGCGAGGCAAAGACGATGTCGCCGCGGCCGGCCTCGCTCTCGTCCTCGGAAGCGTAGAGCACTTCGAAGAGGTCGTTCTGGCCGACGCGGCGCGAGAAATCGACGTCGTTGCCGAACAGGCGGATCAGCTCATCGACGATCGGCTTCGGGATTTCCTGGCGCAAAGCCGTCTCGTAGATGGCGTTGTAGAGGCGCAGGCCCGAGCTGTCGTCCTCCTCCGAATCGTCGCTAACCGTGGCGGCATCCGCCGGGTCTTCCATCGCGACGTAGCGCCCGTCGTCCGAGAGCGCCACGGCGGCTTCCGGATTGTCGCGCTCGCCGACCAGGATGATGCGGACCGGCTGGACACGCCCGGCCGCGCCCGGCGCGAAGAGCACGCGCACGCGCTGGCCCTCGCGCAGCGTGATCTCGCGGCCGCCGCGGCTGAAGGCGGTGGCGACGAGGCGGGCATCGTCGCGGGTGGCGCCGAGTTCCAGCATCAGGCTCGTGATGGTGTCGCCGGCCTTGGCGATAGCGGCGCGGTCGGGCGGGGCGGAACTGGGCGTGGCGGCCTCGGCCGGCCGCTTGGCGACGCGCATGACGTTCGGGCCGTCGGCATCGACGGCTGGGGGCCGGTCTGCAGGCACCGGCGCCGTGGCAGCTCCCGGCGCCGTGGCTGCCGGCAGCGAGACGCGGGTCGCAACCTCCGCCTGCGTCGAGATCTCACGCACCTTGGCCAGGATCTCTTCGGTGGTGAGCGCCAGCATCGGCCGGTCGGAGGCCGGGATCGCCGCGATGTCGCGGGTGGTGATCGTCACCTCGCCGTCGCCATCGGCGGTGTCGTCCTCCTCGGCGCGCTCCGGCGCGTCGCCCGCCAGCATGCGCAGCGGATTGAACTCGGGGATGTCGAACTCGCCGCTCGACGACTGGACGAGATTGGCGACGACGCGGGTATGGGGCCTGACGCGGATGATCTCGCGGTCACCGACCCGCGTGGTCTGCGAGACGCGGATGGTCTGCTTCGAGGTGGAGAAGAGGTCGCCGAGGCGGGTGAGGCGGTCGCCCTTGCGCTGGGTGTTGGTCGGGCGGTCGCTGGCCGCCGAGGAGGCGCGCGCCACGGGGCGCATGAGCTCGGCGGGGGCGGCCGGACGTGTGGGGTTCTCGAGAGCTGCCCAGACGGCGCCGCCCATCAGGCCCGCGCCGCAGAGTCCGGTCAGCACGGTCCCCGAGAACCAGCGCATATTGATGCCACGCCGCTCGATGCCGCGCCGCTCGGAGCCGTCGGCCGCCAGCGGCGGCTCATCGCCGAGCGCGATGCTCGGCGCGAGATGCCTATGGGCTGACGCGCGGCCTGTAGAGTGCAAAACCCGATTCTCCAACGAGACCGCTCGCACGGTGTCCCGGCCAGCGCGAAGCAGCGGCCGGACGTTGCCCGCGCCATCCTACGGCGTCAAGCGAACCCAGGCCGACAAAAGAGCGAGGAATGTGGCCGGGTGAGGGCTTTCAGGTCCCGCCAGGGCGGGAATGCCGGGCGGCGA